>VFQO010000608.1_pt1 | contig 35882 bp, 36 predicted proteins | sample 3512331 | NCBI WGS metagenome assembly VFQO01 (sample SAMN10412371, study PRJNA504923) | tailings metagenome | isolation source: Replicate 3 from Balatoc abandoned mine | place: Philippines: Itogon, Benguet | collected 2017-08-28 | reverse complement strand
AGCTCAACGAGATGATCGGCGACCCCGAGTACAAGATCGGCCGTCCGCGCCAGCTGTTCACCGGCTCGCCGCGCCGCGACGTGCCGGCGGCGATGAAGAAGTGACCGCCTTGCCTGTCTGAACCCGCAACGCCCGCCCTGGCCTGACGCCACGGCGGGCGTTGTCTTTCACCAGAACGTAAAATTGTCGGCCGACCCACGAGTGGCCGAGCCGAGACACGCCATGCCCCGCACGCTCTACGACAAGATCTGGGACGAACACGTCGTCCATATCGAAGAAGACGGCACCGCCGTCCTCTACATCGACCGTCACCTGGTGCACGAGGTGACCAGCCCGCAGGCCTTCGAGGGCCTGCGCCAGGCGGGCCGCAAGGTCTGGCGGGTGAGTTCGGTCGTGGCCACGGCCGACCACAACACGCCCACCACCGGCTGGGAACTCGGCTACGACGGCATCACCGACCCGATCAGCAAGGAGCAGATCACCACGCTGGACTCGAACATCGCCGAGTTCGGAGCCGCGGCCTTCTTCCCCTTCCTGTCGCAACGCCAGGGCATCGTGCATGTGATCGGGCCCGAAAGCGGCGCCACGTTGCCGGGCATGACGGTGGTCTGCGGTGACTCCCACACCAGCACGCACGGCGCGTTCGGCGCTCTCGCGCACGGCATCGGCACCAGTGAGGTCGAACACGTGCTGGCCACACAGACGCTGCTGGCCAAGAAGGCAAAGAACCTGCTGATCAAGGTGGAAGGCCAACTGGCCAGGGGCGTCACCGCCAAGGACATCGTGCTCGCCATCATCGGGCGCATCGGCACCGCCGGCGGCACGGGCTACACCATCGAGTTCGCCGGCAGCGCGATCCGCGCGCTGTCGATGGAAGGGCGCATGACGGTCTGCAACATGGCGATCGAGGCCGGTGCACGCGCCGGGCTGGTGGCCGTGGATGACAAGACCATCGACTACATCAAGGGTCGGCCCCTCGCGCCCACCGGTGTCGAGTGGGAGCAGGCCGTGGCCCACTGGCGCACCCTGCACTCCGACCCCGACGCCGCGTTCGATGCGGTCGTCGAACTCGACGCCACGCAGATCGTGCCACAAGTCACCTGGGGCACCTCGCCCGAGATGGTGCTGGGCATCGATGGCCGCGTGCCGGATCCCGACAAGGAAAAGGACGCCAGCAAGCGTGGCGCGATCGAGCGCGCACTGCAATACATGGCACTGGAGCCCGGCAAGCCGCTGAACGACATCTTTGTCGACAAGGTGTTCATCGGCTCGTGCACCAACAGCCGCATCGAGGACATGCGCGAGGCCGCCGCCATGGTGAAGAAGCTTGGCCAGAAGGTGGCGAAGAACGTCAAGCTCGCGATGGTGGTGCCCGGTTCCGGCCTCGTGAAGGCGCAGGCCGAGCGCGAAGGCCTGCACGAGATCTTCAAGGCCGCCGGCTTCGAGTGGCGCGAGCCCGGCTGCAGCATGTGCCTGGCCATGAACGCCGACCGCCTGGAGCCCGGCGAGCGCTGCGCCTCCACCAGCAACCGCAACTTCGAAGGCCGCCAGGGCGCTGGCGGCCGCACCCATCTCGTCTCCCCCGCCATGGCGGCCGCCGCTGCGGTGCACGGGCACTTCATCGACGTCCGCCAGTTCGCCTGAAACCACACCGAAAGGAACCATCATGAAGAAGATCGCTTCCCTGTTCGCCCTCGGTCTGGCCCTGCTGGTCGCGGGCTGCAACACCTTCCAGGGCATCGGTCAGGACATCCAGAAGGGTGGCCAGGTGATCGAAGACGCCGCGAAGAAGAAGTAAATGAAACCCTTCACCGTGCACAAGGGGCTCGTGGCCCCGATGGACCGCGAGAACGTCGACACCGACGCCATCATCCCCAAGCAATTCCTCAAGTCGATCCGCAAGACGGGCTTCGGCCCGAACCTGTTCGACGAGTGGCGCTACCTGGACAAGGGCGAACCCGGCCAGGACGCTGCTGCGCGCAAGCCCAACCCCGGTTTCGTGCTCAACCAGCCGCGCTACGCCGGGGCGTCGGTGTTGCTCGCGCGCAAGAACTTCGGCTGCGGCTCCAGCCGCGAGCATGCGCCCTGGGCCATCGACCAATATGGCTTCCGGGCTCTGATCGCACCGAGCTTTGCCGACATCTTCTTCAACAACTGCTTCAAGAACGGCCTGCTGCCCATCGTGCTGCCCGAGGCCACGGTCTCGCGCCTGTTCGACGAAGTCGCCGCCTTCCCCGGCTACAGCCTGACCATCGACCTCGAGCGTCAGGTGATCGTCGAGCCTCAAGGCAATGAAATCCCCTTTGACGTGCAACCGTTTCGCAAGTACTGCCTGCTCAACGGTCTGGACGACATCGGCCTGACGCTGCGCCACAAGGACAAGATTGCCCAGTACGAAGCGCAGCGCCTCGCCACCAAGCCCTGGTTGGCCCACACACTCAACGGCTGACCCACGCCACCCTGATTCATGAAAATCGCAGTTCTCCCCGGTGACGGCATCGGCACCGAAATCGTCGCCGAAGCGGTCAAGGTCCTCGACGCGCTGGAGCTCAAGCTCGAGATGGAGACCGCCCTGGTCGGTGGCGCCGCCTACGAAGCCCACGGGCACCCGTTGCCCGAGTCCACACTCAAGCTGGCCATGGCGGCCGATGCGGTGCTGTTCGGCGCCGTGGGTGACTGGAAGTACGACAAGCTCGATCGCCCGCTGCGCCCCGAGCAGGCCATCCTGGGCCTGCGCAAGCACATGGGCCTGTTCGCCAACTTCCGCCCGGCCATCTGCTACCCCGAGCTGGTAGATGCCTCCAGCCTCAAGCCCGAGATCATCGCGGGGCTGGACATCCTCATCATTCGCGAGCTCACCGGTGACATCTACTTCGGCCAGCCGCGCGGGCGCCGCACCGCCGTCGATGGCCACTTCCCCGGTGCCGAGGAAGCCTTCGACACCATGCGCTACAGCAAGCCCGAGATCGAGCGCATCGCGCACGTGGCGTTCCAGGCTGCGCGCAAGCGCAACAAGAAGGTCACGAGCGTGGACAAAGCCAACGTCCTCGAAACCTTCCAGTTCTGGAAAGACGTGGTCACCGAGGTACACGCCCAGTACCCCGATGTGGAACTCGAGCACATGTACGTGGACAACGCCGCCATGCAACTGGTGCGTGCGCCCAAGAAGTTCGACGTGGTGGTCACCGGCAACATGTTCGGCGACATCCTCTCCGACGAGGCGTCCATGCTCACCGGCTCCATCGGCATGCTGCCTTCGGCGTCGCTGAACACGAAAAACCAGGGCCTGTACGAACCCAGCCACGGCAGCGCACCGGACATTGCCGGCCAGGGCATTGCCAATCCGCTGGCTACAATCCTGTCTGCCGCCATGATGCTCCGCTTCTCACTCAACCAGCCCGAGGCTGCCAAACGCATTGAAACTGCGGTGGCCGGCGTGCTCGCGTCTGGCTTGCGCACGGCCGACATCTGGTCGCAAGGCACCACCAAGGTCAGCACCCGCGAAATGGGTGACGCCGTCGTGGCCGCCATCACCAAAACCATTACCAAGGGCTGATCTCAGCTCCGGTTCGTCACGCCCACCCCCGGCACGACGAGCCGGGGCGCAACGGTTATTCAACTGAAAAGGGCAACGTCATGACGAAACTCGTGGGACTCGTGGGCTGGCGCGGCATGGTCGGCTCCGTGCTGATGGACCGCATGGTCGAAGAAAAAGACTTCGACCTCATCGAACCCCTGTTCTTCTCCACGTCCAACGCCGGCGGCGCTGCCCCGGCCATGGCGAAGAACGAAACCCGGCTGCAGGACGCGCACGACATCGCTGCGCTCAAGCGCTGCGACATCATCATCACGGCCCAGGGCGGCGACTACACCAACGAGGTGTTCCCCAAGCTGCGCGCCGCCGGCTGGAACGGCCACTGGATCGATGCCGCCTCCTCGCTGCGCATGAAGGACGACGCGGTCATCATCCTCGACCCGGTGAACCTGCCCGTGATCCAGAACTCGCTCGCCAAAGGCGGGCGCAACTGGATCGGCGGCAACTGCACCGTCAGCTGCATGCTGATGGGTGTGGGCGCGCTCTACAAGGCCGGCCTCGTCGAGTGGATGAGCACCCAGACCTACCAGGCCGCCAGCGGCGGCGGCGCCCAGCACATGCGCGAACTGCTCACGCAGTACGGCACGCTCAACGCCGAGGTCAAGGCCCTGCTCGACGACCCCAGGAGCGCCATCCTCGAGATCGACCGCAAGGTCATCTCGAAGCAACGCACGCTCTCCGATGCCGAAACCGCAAATTTCGGCGTGCCCCTGGGCGGCTCGCTCATTCCCTGGATCGACAAGGACCTGGGCAACGGCATGTCGAAGGAAGAGTGGAAAGGCATGGCCGAGACCAACAAGATCCTCGGGCAGGGCGAGGGCTTCGGCAGCCCCGCGGTGCCGGTGGACGGTTTCTGCGTGCGCGTCGGCGCCATGCGCTGCCACTCGCAGGCGCTCACCTTCAAGCTGAAGAAGGACGTGCCGCTGGCCGACATCGAGGCCATGATCGCGGCCGACAACGCCTGGGTGAAGGTGGTGCCGAACACGCGCGAGGCGACGATGCGTGACCTCACGCCCGTGGCCGTGACGGGCACCATGACCATCCCCGTGGGCCGCCTGCGCAAGATGGCGATGGGCCCCGAGTACCTGGGCGCGTTCACCATCGGAGACCAGTTGCTGTGGGGCGCTGCCGAACCGCTGCGCCGCATGCTGCGCATCCTGCTGCAAGGCTGACAGAGGCACCCGGGCAGGGCGGCCGGCGGCGTCACGTTGCACACCTGCAACGTGACAACCCGCACGTTCAGTGACGAGCGGTAGCCTCTGAAACTCAAGCGGATTCTCAGCTTGTAACCGTAATCCGTTGATGTTATGGTCAATTCTCGGTTTTTGACGTCGAGGTACCAGTGCCAGCCCACCCCCGCCACATCCCATCGCCCCTGAGCGCGCCCGTGTCGAAAAGCACGGGTCGGCGGGGCCTTGCGAGCCTGCATGCCATCGCGGCGGCGGCGCTGGTGTCGACCCTGATGCTGCATCCGGGCGACGCGCTGGCGCTGGCTCTGGGTCGCATCACGGTGCAATCGGCACTCGGCGAACCGCTGCGGGCCGAAATCGACGTGCCCGAGATCAGTGCTGCCGAAGAGGCCAGTCTGCGCGTCGGCCTTGCCAGCGGCGACACCTACCGCGCGGCCGGTGTCGATGTGAGCCCGGCGCTCAACCAGCTCGAGATCTCGCTGCAACGCCGCGCCAACGGGCGCGCCTACCTGCGCTTGCGCAGCCCCAGCCCCGTCTCCGAGCCCTTCCTGGACCTCATCGTCGAGGCCAACTGGTCCACGGGCCGCGTGGTTCGCGACTACACGCTGCTCTTCGATCCGCCCAATCTGCGCGCAACCGCGCCCACGCCGATCGCTCCGGCGGCACCGGCGCCCGCTCCCCGCGTCACCGCACCGGCAGCCGCTCCCGCTCCCGCGCCAGCCCCCGCTGTCGTCGCCCCCTCACCTGCCCCGGCCGCGGTGCGCGCCCCCGCCACTGCCCCCGCCCCTGCCGCCGACACACCGCGCCAGATCACGGTGCAGCGCGGCGACACCGCCGGCGCCATCGCCGCCGCCAACAAACCGGCAGACGTCTCGCTCGACCAGATGCTGGTCGCGATGCTGCAGGCCAACCCGAGCGCGTTCATCGGCGGCAACGTCAACCGCATCCGCGCAGGCGCCGTGATCGACCTGCCCGGCCGCGATGCCGCCGGCTCGGTGAGCGCCTCCGAAGCCCGCCAGACCATTGCGGCCCAGAGTCGTGATTTCGACGAGTACCGGCGCCGCCTGGCCGGGGCTGCGCCTGCGGCCCAGGTCGAAGCGCCCGATCGCGCCGCCACCGGGCGCGTCCAGACCGAAGTGCAGGACCGGGCAGCACCGGCCGCGTCCAGCGACCGCCTGACCCTGACCCAACCTCAGCAGGGCGCAGCCGGCAGCGCCCCCGAGGCCCAGATCGCCCAGCAGCGCCAGACACAAGACGCAACGCAACGCTCGGCCGAGCTCTCGCGCAACATCGAGGAGCTGTCCAAACTCGGCCAGCAGGCCGGTGCGCCCGCCGCACCAGCGGCCGCTCCCGCCGCGGAGCCCGCTGCAGCAACACCTGCACCTGCTGCGGCCGCCCCGGCGGCCGAGCCGGCGCCCGCTCCAGCACCCGCCGCCGCACCTGCCGCCGAGGCTCCCGCGGCTGCACCGGCACCCGCTCCAGCCCCCTCCCCTGCACCGACGGTGACGGCCCCGCGGCCGCCCGTGGTGCCCGCCCCCATGGCCGAGGAGCCGAGCTTCATCGACAGCCTCAGCGAGAACCCGCTGGTGTTGCCCGCTGCCGGTGGCCTGCTGGCCCTGCTGGCCGGCTTCGGCCTGTGGCGCATGCGCCAACGCAAGGCCGCCTCCAACGTCGACAGTTCCTTCCTTGAGAGCCGGCTGCAGCCCGACTCCTTCTTCGGCTCCAGCGGCGGCCAGCGCATCGACACCGCCGAGGCCATGGCATCGGGTTCGTCGATGGTCTATTCGCCCAGCCAGCTCGACGCAGCCGGCGACGTCGACCCGGTGGCCGAGGCGGACGTCTACCTGGCCTACGGCCGTGACCTGCAGGCTGAAGAGATCCTCAAGGAAGCGATGCGCAGCACGCCCACGCGCGTGGCCATCCACACCAAGTTGCTCGAGATCTACGCCAAACGGCGCGACGCGCGGGCGTTCGAGGTCGTCGCCAGCGAAGCTTTCGGCCTGACCCAGGGTCAGGGCGCCGAGTGGGAACGCGCTTGCGAACTCGGGCGCGAGCTCGATCCCGCCAACCCGCTGTACCAACCCGGTGGGCACCCGGCGCCCAAGCCCGGTGCTCCCACCGCGCCGGGCGGGCTGCAGACCATGCCCTTCGGCCCCAGCACAGTCAACCTGGCTGGCCCTGCAACGGGCGCCGGGGAGCTCGATCTCGACCTCGATTTTGCGCTCGACGATGCGGCGGCGCCCGCACAGCCCGGCGCACCGGTCTCGAATCTCGACGACCTCGCCTCCACCGAGGCGCTCACCACGCCGCCGGCCAGCGCACCGGCCCCGATGGACTTTGATCTCGACCTCCCCGACGACGCCGGGCCAAGCACCATCGAGCGTGCCGAAACCGCGCCGGTGACACTGGAAGTGCCGAGCCTGGATCTCGGGACGCCTGAACCGGTGGCGGCGCCGAGCTTCGATCTCGATCTGGGCACCCCGGCGCCTGCTGCCCCTGCCGTGGACGCCTCGTCACCCGTGTCCGGCATGATGGATTTCAACCTGGGCGACCTCAACCTCGACCTCGGTGGCGACAAGGCCCCGGAAGAAGTGACGGCAGCGCCCACACCCGCCGAGCTCAGCGAAGAGAACCCGCTCGAGACCAAGCTGTCGCTGGCCGAGGAGTTCCGCGCCATCGGCGATTTCGAAGGTGCACGCTCGCTGGCCGAAGAGGTGTTGGCCGAAGCCTCGGGCCCGCTCAAGACCAAGGCGAGCACCTTCCTGGCCGACCTGGCCTGACGCCATCGCTTGACCGTTTCGCAACACGCCCCCCCCGACACGCCCAGCCCGATGCAACGCATCGCGCTGGGCGTGAGCTTTAACGGCCGTGCCTATGACGGCTGGCAAAGCCAGCCCGGCGGCAACACGGTGCAGGACAAGCTCGAATCGGCACTGGCCCGCTTCTGCGCCCTGCCTTCGGTGAACACCCTGTGCGCGGGCCGCACCGATGCCGGCGTGCACGGCCTCATGCAGGTGGTGCACTTCGACACGCCCTTGCAGCGCGACGCCTACGCCTGGGTGCGCGGCACCAACAGTTTCCTGCCGCCCGACATCGCAGTGCAATGGGCGAACCCGGTGCCCGCGGGTTTCCATGCGCGGGCGAGCGCACTTGCGCGGCGTTATGCCTACGTGCTGCTCGAATCCCCCGTGCGCCCGAGTGTGGACAACGGCCAGGTGGGCTGGGTGTTCCGCCCGTTGTCGATCGAGGCCATGCAGGCGGCCGCGGCCACGCTGCTGGGTGAACACGACTTCACCTCGTTTCGCGCCTCGCAGTGCCAGGCCCACACGCCCGTGAAGACGCTGCGCCGCATCGAGATCGCGCGCCGCGGCGCCTACTGGCGCTTCGAGTTCGAGGCCAACGCCTTTCTGCACCACATGATCCGAAACATCATGGGCTGTCTGATCGCCATTGGCAGCGGCAACCGGCCCGCGGGCTGGATGGCCGAAGTGCTGGCCGCGCGCAGCCGCGATGCGGCCGCGCCGACCTTTGCCCCCGATGGCCTGTATTTCCTGGGGCCGGTCTACGATCCGGCGTGGGGCCTGCCCGAACGCACCCCCGCCTTCGACTGGTTGCCATGACCCTCCCAAGCCTTCACCGGACCCGCATCAAGTTCTGCGGCCTCACGCGCGAGGCCGACGTGGACGCGGCCGTGCAGGCCGGCGCCGACGCCGTGGGGTTCGTGCTTTACGAACCCAGCCCGCGCTTTGTAACGCCCGATCATGCCGGCGAACTGGCGCGCCGCCTGCCCCCTTTCGTGACGCCGGTGCTGCTGTTCGTCAACGCCAGCCCGGAATGGATCGCCCGCGGCGCACAGACCGTGCCGCACGCCGTGCTGCAGTTCCACGGCGACGAATCGCCCGAAGACTGTGTGGCGGCGCAGCGCCCCTACCTGCGGGCGGCCAGAATCCCCCTGGGCGAGGCCGGCCGGGGCTTCGATCTCCTACAATTCGCTCACCGCTTCGCCTGCGCGCAAGCCATCCTGCTCGACGCCCACGTCGACGGCTTCGGAGGCGGCGGCCATTCCTTCGACTGGACGGCATTTCCTTGGTCACACCCTCGACTAAACGCCAGCTCTCGCCTCGTTTTGTCTGGTGGACTCACGCCTGCAAACGTGATCGATGGCATTCGCCTCGTGCGGCCCTGGGCCGTTGACGTGAGTTCCGGCATCGAGGTGTCCAAGGGCATCAAGAGCGCCGACAAGATGCAGGCCTTCGTGGCCGCCGTGCGCGCCGCCGACGCGACGCCACCTCCCCCGCAGCGATCCTGACCCCATCGAGGGTCGCGCGGGCCATCCACCGAACAGGATTCCCGACCATGCAGACCCCCTACCAGCAACCCGACAGTCGAGGCCATTTCGGCATCTACGGCGGCAGCTTCGTCAGCGAAACGCTCACGCACGCCATCAACGAGCTGCGCGCGGCCTACGCGAAGTACCAGCACGACCCGGAGTTCATGGCCGAGTTCCGCCACGAACTCGCCCACTTCGTGGGCCGACCGAGCCCCGTGTACCACGCCGCCCGCATGAGCCGCGAGATGGGCGGCGCGCAGATCTTCCTCAAGCGCGAGGACCTCAACCACACCGGCGCGCACAAGGTGAACAACACCATCGGTCAGGCCATGCTGGCGCGCCGCATGGGCAAGCAGCGCATCATTGCCGAAACCGGTGCCGGCCAGCACGGCGTGGCCACCGCCACCATCTGCGCGCGCTACGGCCTGGAGTGCGTGGTCTACATGGGCAGCGAAGACGTCAAGCGCCAGAGCCCCAACGTCTACCGCATGAAGCTGCTGGGCGCCACCGTGGTGCCGGTGGAGAGCGGCAGCAAGACGCTCAAGGACGCGCTCAGCGAGGCGATGCGCGACTGGGTCGCCAACGTGGACAACACCTTCTACATCATCGGCACCGTGGCCGGCCCGCATCCGTACCCGATGATGGTGCGCGACTTCCAGAGTGTGATCGGCGAGGAATGCCTCAAGCAGATGCCCGAGATGCTGCGCGAAGCGCACTGCACGGGCGAACAGCCCGACGCGGTGATTGCCTGCGTGGGCGGCGGCAGCAACGCCATGGGCATCTTCCACCCTTACATCAACCACGAAGGAACACGCCTGATCGGCGTGGAGGCGGCCGGTGAGGGCCTGGAGAGCGGCAAGCACTCGGCCTCGCTGCAGCGCGGCAGCCCCGGCGTGCTGCACGGCAACCGCACCTACGTGCTGCAGGACGACAACGGCCAGGTGACCGAGACGCACAGCGTGAGTGCCGGCCTGGACTACCCCGGGGTCGGCCCCGAACACGCCTTCCTCAAGGACATCGGCCGTGCCGAGTACGTGGGCATCACCGACACCGAGGCGCTCGAAGCATTCCACTACCTGTGCCGTACCGAGGGCATCATTCCGGCCCTCGAATCGAGCCACGCGGTGGCCTACGCCATGAAGCTCGCCAAGACCATGAAGTCCACGCAGTCCATCCTGGTGAACCTCTCGGGCCGCGGCGACAAGGACATCGGTACCGTGGCCGATCTCTCCAGGGCCGACTTCTATTGCCGCCCCAGTTGCCGCGGCCAGTCGGTCAAAGGTGCTGAAGCCACTATTGAGGTGAAGCGATGAGCCGCATCGACACCACGCTGGCCGCACTCAAGGCCCAGAACCGCAAGGCCCTGATTCCCTTCGTCACGGCCGGCTTCCCCTACCCCGACATCACGCCCGATCTGATGCACGGCATGGCCGAGGCCGGCGCCGATGTCATCGAACTCGGTGTGCCGTTCTCCGACCCGTCGGCCGATGGCCCGGTGATCCAGCGGGCGGGCGAGCGCGCCCTGGCCGCGGGCATCGGCCTCACGCAGGTGCTGGCCATGGTCCGGCGCTTTCGCGAGCGCAACACCAGCACGCCCGTGGTGCTGATGGGCTACGCCAACCCGGTCGAGCGCTACGACCAGAAGCACGGCGCAGGCGCCTTCGTGAACGACGCTGCCGAAGCCGGCGTGGATGGCGTGCTGGTGGTCGACTACCCGCCCGAAGAGTGCGAGGACTTCGCGCGCGCCCTGCGCGCGCGCGACATGGACCTGATCTTCCTGCTGGCCCCCACCTCCACCGACGAGCGCATGGCGCAAGTGGCGCGCGTGGCCAGCGGCTATGTCTACTACGTCTCGCTCAAGGGCGTCACGGGGGCTGGCACGCTGGATGTGTCACAGGTCGAAGCCATGCTGCCGCGCATCCGCGCGCACGTGAACGTCCCTGTCGGTGTGGGTTTCGGCATACGGGATGCCGACACCGCTCGCGCCATCGGCCGCGCCGCCGATGCGGTGGTGATCGGCAGCAAGCTGATCCAGCTCGTAGAAGACGAACCGCACGAAAAAGTGGTGCCGGTGGCGATGCAGTTCCTGCGCACCATCCGAAAAGCGCTCGACGCATAATTCCGCCTCGCCGCCCATCCTCCCCCTGGAGAACCGCATGTCCTGGCTCGAAAAGCTGCTCCCCCCCAAGATCTCCCCCACCGACCCGACCGAGCGCCGCAGCGTGCCCGAGGGCTTGTGGGTGAAGTGCCCGAGCTGCGAGGCCGTGCTCTACAAGAACGACCTCGAAAAGAACCAGAACGTCTGCCCGCACTGCACGCACCACCACCGCATCGGCGCGCGCGCGCGTCTCAACGCCTTCCTCGACGCCGAAGGGCGCTACGAGATCGGCCAGGAGGTGCTGCCGGTCGATGCGTTGAAGTTCAAGGACAGCCGCAAGTACCCTGAACGCCTGAAAGAGGCGCTGGAAGCCACCAGCGAAACCGATGCGCTCATCGTCATGGGCGGCGCGGTCAAGGGCATCAGCCTGGTGGCGGCGTGCTTCGAGTTCGACTTCATGGGCGGCTCCATGGGCTCCGTCGTCGGCGAGCGCTTCGTGCGCGGCGTCGAGGAAGCGATCGCGCAGAAGGTGCCCTTCGTGTGCTTCACCGCCACTGGCGGCGCGCGCATGCAAGAAGGCCTGCTCTCGCTCATGCAGATGGCCAAGACCAACGCGTCGCTCACGCGGCTGGCCAAGAAGGGCCTTCCCTACATCAGCGTGCTGACCGATCCCACCATGGGCGGCGTGAGCGCGGGTTTTGCCTTCGTGGGCGACGTGGTGATCGCCGAGCCCAAGGCGCTGATCGGTTTTGCCGGCCCGCGCGTGATCGAAAATACCGTGCGCGTGAAGCTGCCCGAGGGCTTCCAGCGCGCCGAGTTCCTGCAGACCAAGGGCGCGGTCGATTTCATCTGCGACCGCCGTGAACTGCCCGCCACCGTGGCCAGCGTGCTGGCCATGCTGCAACGCCAGAGCGCCGACGCGATGGTGAGCGATTGAGCGGTGCCTCGGCCGCCGATGCCCTCAAGCTGACGCAGCTGCCCCTCTTCCCGCTGCAAACCGTCCTGTTCCCGGGCGGCTGGCTGCCCTTGCGCATCTTCGAGGTGCGCTATCTCGACATGATCGGGCGCTGCCACAAGGCGGGCGCACCCTTTGGTGTGGTCTGCCTCAGCGAGGGCAGCGAGGTGCGCCGCCCCGCACCGCAGGCACCTGGCGCGCCGGCTGAAGGGGGTGATTTTGCCAAGGAAGTGTTCCACCCGGTGGGCGTGCTCGCGCAGATCGAGTCGCTGGAGAAGCCGCAGCCCGGCCTCTTCATGATCCGCTGCCGCGGCGTGCAACGCTTCCAGGTCAACCGCCGCAGCCAGTTGCCGCACGGCCTGTGGGTGGCCGATGTGGAGCTGCTGCCCGCGGACATGCCGGTGGCCCCGCCCGAGGAGTTGCGCTCGGTGGTCGACAACCTTCAGCGTGTGCTGGCCAACCTCAGGGAGCGCCACGCAGAGTCGATTGATCAGCTGCCGATCCAGCCTCCCTATCACTGGGACGATGCGGGCTGGGTGGCCAATCGCTGGGCCGAGCTGCTGCCCGCCCCGGTGGAACTCAAGCAGCGGCTGATGGCGCTGGACAACCCGCTGCTGCGGCTGGAGCTGGTGGCCGACCTGCTCGACAAGCTCGGGCTGGACCGCTGATCGCGGCCCCTGCAGGGCCGGCTGCCCTCACGGCAGCAACGAGAGCGCGTGCATGTAGCGCGCGCTGACCATCAGTTCGTCCCACCCCATCGCCTGCGATTCGGGCAGCAGTGCCCGGCGGCGCTCGTCGCTCGCCGGCGAGGGATGCCAGGCGCCCTGCACCACCGCACGCGACAAGGCCTCGATGGCTTCGTCGATCGGAGCCCCCTCGTCCACCACGCACTGGTTGCACAGCAACACCATGTCGCAGCCCGCGTGCAGGGCCGCCAGCGCGGCGTCACTGAAGCTCACCGGGCGGCCGTCGATCTGGCGCGCCGCGGCCATGCCGAGGTCGTCGCTGAACACGGCCCCGGTGAAGCCCAGCCGGCCACGCAGCACGTCCTGCAGCCAGCGCGCCGAGAAACCGGCGGGCCGGCTGTCCACCCGCGGGTAGATCACGTGGGCGGGCATCACCGCGGACAAGCTGGCCGACAGCCAGGCATAGGGCCGCGCGTCGTCGGCCAGGAGTGCCTTGAGCGAGCGCGGGTCGCGCGGGATTTCGTGGTGCGTGTCGCCCTTCACAAAACCATGCCCGGGAAAGTGCTTGCCGCAGTTGGCCATGCCGCTCTGGCGCAAGCCGTGCATCAGGGCCTGGGCCAGCAGACCGACGACACGCGGGTCGCGGCTGAACGCGCGATCGCCGATGACGGAGCTGCCGCCGTGGTTCAGGTCGAGCACGGGTGCGAAAGTCAGGTCCACCCCGCAGGCGCGCAGCTCGGCGCCCAGCACATAGCCCGCGGCGGTGGCGGCGTCGATGGCGCGCATGGCAGCGTCGCCACCCGCATCGCCGGCCATCCACATCTCGCCGAACGCCGACATGGGCGGCAGGTGCGTGAAGCCGTCACTGCGAAAACGCTGCACGCGTCCGCCCTCGTGGTCCACCGCGATCAGCAGGTCGTCACGCACGGCCTTGATCCCGGCGCACAGCGCGCCAAGCTGTTCGCGGTCGTTCCAGTTGCGGCCGAACAGGATGACGCCACCCACCAACGGGTGGGCCAGGCGCTGGCGATCGGTGTCGGTGAGGTCGAGGCCTGCAACGTCGATGATGAGCGGTGCGTGGTGGGTCATGGCAATGGTGTGCTCACTCTTTCTCGACCACCACGAAACTGGCGGCGTAGTCGGTTTCGTCGGTGACGGTGACGTGCGCGCGCAGGCCGCGTGCGTCGAACCATTCCTTGAGCTCGCCGTGCAGCACGATCACCGGTTGCCCGCTGGGCAGATTGACGATCTCGCAGCGGCGCCAGGCCATGGGCATTCGCATGCCCAGCCCGATGGCCTTGGAGAAAGCCTCCTTGGCCGAGAAACGGGTGGCCAGGTAGCGCAGGCCGCGCCCGGGCCAGCGCGCGCGGCGGCGCTGCCAGACGTCGAATTCGGTGTCACCGAGCACCTTGCGCGCGAACCGCTCGCCCTGGCGATCGAACGTCGCGGCCATGCGGCGCACATCGCAGATGTCGGTGCCGATGCCGTAGATCATGCGAATGCGGCGTCGATGCAGGCGTTGTAGGCGCGGATGGTCTGCCCGTAGCCGAGCTCCAGCGCGTCCGCTATCAGGGCGTGGCCGATCGACACCTCGCTCACGCCAGGCACCGTGCGCAGAAAGTCGCTCAGGTTGTCGCGGTTGAGGTCGTGCCCGGCGTTGACGGCCAGGCCGGCATCGAGCGCGGCCTGCGCCGCAGCGGCGAAGCGCTGCAATTGGTGCGCGCGCTGCGGCGTGGCATGGGCGGCCGCGTAGGGCTCGGTGTAGAGCTCGATGCGATCGGCGCCCACGGCGCGGGCGGCGGCCATCTGGTCGGGCTCGGCGTCCATGAACAGGCTCACGCGCACGCCCAGCGCCCGGCACTCGGCGATCAGCGGACGCAGGCGTTCGGCATCGTCCGGGAAGCGCCAGCCGTGGTCGCTGGTGAACTGGCCTTCGGCGTCGGGCACGAAGGTGGCCTGGTGCGGGCGCACCGCGCGCACGAAGTCCATCAGGTTGTGAAACGGGTTGCCTTCGATGTTGTACTCACGCCCGGGCCATTCCTTCAGAAGGGCAGCCAGGTCGTGCACATCGTGTGCACGGATGTGACGCTCGTCAGGCCGTGGGTGCACGGTGATGCCGGCGGCCCCCGCCTGCAGGCACAAGGTGGCCGCCCGTGTGACCGAGGGAATGCCCAGGTGGCGCGTGTTGCGCACCAGCGCGACCTTGTTGAGGTTGACCGACAAGGCGGTGCGTGGGTGGGCCATGCTCAGGGCTCGCTGGGGTGTGTTGATGGGCCGCTGCGGTGTCGGCTGAGCGCCTGCACGTCGAGCAGCAACTGGCGCGTGCGGAACACGCGCACACCGCCATGGTAGTGCAGCAGATTGCGCAAGGGGATGCGCAGGGTGGCGGCCACCTCGGCACAGGCCCTCATCACGGGCACGAACGGGGCGGGTTCGTCCAGCGCGGCCTGCAGTGCGAGCCAGCGCGTCCCGGGCAAGGGGTGGTGGTCGTCGTCATGCGCCCCGCGCAGGCCGGATTCGGGCAGCAGCACGTAGGCCGCGGCACCGTCCAGCGGCGCAAAGGTCTGGCCTTCGCTCCCCAGGTCGGGCAGCAGGCCGGCATCACGCAACAGCAGCAACTCGAAGGCGCGCACCACCACCGCCTGGGTTTCGGGGCGTTCGGCCAGCAGCTGCACCGCTGTGGTGAAGTGATCGAACAGCCGCGGATGCGGGTCGTCGCGCGCCAGCAGGCGCATCAGCAATTCGTTGAGGTAGCCGCCCGCAATCAGGGCCTCGCCCGTGGGCATCACATGCCCACCGCTCCACTGGGCGGCCTTGAGCGTGCGCACTTCGGCGTCACCCGTCCAGGTGATCTGCAACGGTTGCAGGGGCAGCAGCACGGGCCGGTACTGCGATGTGGGCCGCTTGACCCCCTTGGCCACCAGGGCCACCCGGCCGTGGTGGCGGGTGAACACCTCCAGCACCAGACTGGACTCGCTCCAGTCGTAGCGGTGCAGCACGAAGGCCGGTTCGTCGGCGAACCGCCTGGTCATCGGCGTGTGCCGGCCTGCCACAGGGCCGCCCCGGGGCAGGCCAGCCCCCTCGGGAGGCAGCGACCCGCGCAGTGGCGGAGCGTGGGGGTTTCATTCATATCCGAAAGAGCGGACCCGCGCGTCGTCGTCCGCCCAGCCCGAGCGGACCTTGACCCAGAGTTCGAGGAACACCTTGCCGCCCCAGAGCTTCTCGAGCTCGACACGCGCCTCGGTGCCGATACGCTTGAGCTTCTCGCCCTTGTCCCCGATCACCATGCCTTTGTGGCCGTCTCGCTCGACGACGATGGTGGCGGCGATGCGGCGCAGGTTGCCCTCTTCCTCGAAGCGGTCGATCACCACGGTGGAGGTGTAGGGCAGCTCGTCGCCGGTGAGGCGAAACAGCTTCTCGCGCACCATCTCGGCGGCCATGAACCGCTCACTGCGATCCGTGAGGTCTTCGGCATCGTGGATCCAGGGCTGCTGTGGCAGGTACTTCTCACAGATGCCGAACAAACGCTCGATGTCCTTGGCCGTCTTGGCCGACATGGGCACGTACTCGGCAAACGGGTGGCGTTCCTGCATCGAGCGCAGCCAGGGCGCCAGTTCGCCGCGCCGGTGCACCTGATCGAGCTTGTTGGCCAGCAGGATCACCGGCACGGTCGGCGGCAGGAGCGAGAGCACCTTGGCATCGGCCAGGTTGAAACGGCCAGCCTCGACCACGAACAGGATCAGGTCGACGTCGGACACCGCACCCAGCACCGTCTTGTTGAGCGATCGGTTGAGCGCGTTGCCGTGGCGCGTCTGGAAACCGGGGGTGTCGACAAAGATGAACTGGGCCGCCCCCACGGTGCGGATGCCCGTGATGCGGTGGCGCGTGGTCTGCGCCTTGCGCGAGGTGATGCTGACCTTTTGCCCCACCAGCGCATTGAGCAGCGTGGACTTGCCCACGTTGGGTTTGCCCACGATGGCCACGTAGCCACAGCGCTGTGCGGCCGGATCGATGGCCGGCGCTTCATCGACAGGGGTGGCAGCCCCCTCCTTGCCGAGCGCACGCGCCAGCATGGATTCGAGATCGGCGGACGCCGCAGCGGGAGCGGGAGTGGAAGCGGGAGAGGTCGGTTTGGCCATGGTGTTCTCAGGCGCCTTTGCCTTGCAGGTGGTGCAGCATGGCGGCGGCAGCGGCCTGTTCGCCCGCACGGCGCGAGGCGCCAATGCCACGTTCGCTATGACCGGTTTCCTGCACGGTGCACTCCACGTCAAAGGTCTGTTTGTGCGCCTCGCCCAGCGTGGCCACCACGCGGTAGACGGGCAGCTTCATCTTGCGCCCCTGCAGCCACTCCTGCAACTCGGTTTTCGGGTCTTTGCCCAGCGCGCTCATGCGGGTGTTGAGCTCCACACCCGCGTACAGGCGCTGCACCAGCGCCGACGCCGGCTCGAAGCCGCCATCCAGGAACACGGCCCCGATCACCGCCTCCAGCGCGTCGGCCAGGATGGAGGGGCGCTTGTGTCCGCCGGAACGCTTTTCGCCGTCGCCCAGGCGCAATCCCGTGGAGATGCCCAGCGCCTGGGCGAGTTCGAACAGGGTGTCCTGCTTGACGAGGTTGGCCCGCACGCGGGAGAGATCGCCCTCCGGCAGCGCCCCCAGCTTCTCGAAAAGCAAGCCGGAGATCGCCAGGTTGAGCACCGAGTCGCCCAGGAATTCCAGGCGTTCGTTGTGGTCGGCGCCGAAGCTGCGGTGGGTCAGGGCGCGCTCGAGCAGGCGCGGGTTGGCGAAGCGGTGCTGCAGCCTGGCCTGCAGCGCGGTCAGCTCGGGACTCAAATCATCCGGCGGGCCGCGCTCATTGGGAGCTGCCCTGGTATTTCATGGTCAGCCACGCCGGCCCGGCCAGGTGGATCTCGCGCACGTAGTCGAACGAGACAACGACCTGGTCACCCGCCTTGCCCACCGTCAGGTCCTTGCCGGTGATGGTGCGGATGTCGTCGATGGCCGCGGCCTTGTCGAAGATGCTGCGCACCTCGGCCACGGTAGCGCCCGCGGAGGCTTTCTTCACCGCCTTCTGCACCGCCATGTATTCAAGATAGGTGGGGAAGACCTGCGCCGCCACGAGGCCGGCCAGCGCGAGCACCGTGCCCACCACCACCAGGCTCAGAAACGTCAATCCACGCTGTTGCCGCTTCAACTTCATACGCGTTCTCCTGAGGCGTTTGAGGTCATTCGAAGGAACCGATGCGACCCAGGTCGCCGAAGTTCATCCACACGAAAAAGGCCTTGCCAACGATATTCGCCTCGGGCACGAAGCCCCAATACCGCGAGTCGAGCGAATTGTCGCGATTGTCGCCCATCATGAAGTAGTGGCCCTCGGGCACCTTGCAGACCACGCCTTCGACGCTGTAGCGGCAACCGTCGGCAAAGGGAAATTCGGTGGCGCCGGGCACGAAAGCCGGGCGGTCGGCGTCGTTGAGCGTGCTGTAGGTCTTGCCGCCCAGGGACTCCTGCCACTGCTTGGCGTAGCGCATCGAGTCCTTGTCGAAGAAGTCGGGCTGCGCCACGCGCGGCACCGGCTGGCCGTTCACGCTGAGTTGCTTGTTCAGGTAGGCCACCTCATCGCCGGGCAGGCCGATCACCCGCTTGATGTAGTCCAGGCTGGGCTGCGGCGGGTAGCGGAACACGATCACGTCCCCGCGCTGCGGTGCCTGGTTGCTCCATACCTTGGTGTTGAGCACCGGCAGCCGGATGCCGTAGTGGTACTTGTTGACCAGGATCAGATCGCCCACACGCAGGGTCGGAATCATCGAGCCGGACGGAATCTTGAATGGCTCGAACAGGAAGGAGCGCAGCAGGAACACCGCCAGGATCACCGGGAACAAGCCCGCCGTCCAGTCGAGCCACCAAGGTTGCGCCAGCAACTTCTGGCGTGCCGTTTCGATGTCGCCCTCGATCTGGCTGAAGCCCTGCTTCTCCAGCGCCGCCTTGCGCTGGTCGTGCTCTTTCGCCAGTACCTCGGCCGCGCGCCGGCGCTGCGGCAGAAAGATCAGGCGCTCGGCCACCCAGTAGACACCGGTGACGGCCGTGGCCAGGAACAGCAACAGGGAGAAGTTGCCCTCGACAGCGCCTGAATACCAGGCCGCCCCATAGGCCAGAAAGGCGGCCAGCACCACACCGGTGATCGAACCCATCGCCGCGTGCATCAGTCCTGCACCTGAAGAATGGCCAGGAATGCCTCCTGCGGTACTTCAACGGAGCCGATCTGTTTCATGCGCTTCTTGCCTGCTTTCTGCTTCTCGAGAAGTTTTCGCTTGCGGGTGATGTCGCCGCCATAGCATTTTGCCAGCACGTTCTTGCGCAGCGCCTTGATGGTCTCGCGCGCGATGACGTTGCCGCCGATAGCCGCCTGGATGGCGACGTCGAACTGCTGGCGGCTGATGATTTCGCGCATCTTGGCGGCCACCGCGCGGCCGCGGTACTGGGCCTGGGTGCGGTGCACGATGATGGACAGCGCGTCGACCTTCTCGCCGTTGAGCAGGATGTCGACCTTGACCACGTCGGACTTGCGGTACTCCTTGAACTCGTAGTCCATGGACGCATAGCCGCGACTGACGGATTTGAGCTTGTCGAAGAAGTCCAGCACGATCTCGCCCAACGGCAGTTCGTAGGTCAGCATGACCTGCTTGCCGTGGTAGGCCATGTTCATCTGAACGCCGCGCTTCTGGTTGGCCAGCGTCATCACCGGGCCCACGTACTCCTGCGGCATGTACAGGTGCACGGTCACGATGGGTTCGCGGATTTCCTCGATCCGGCCGACATCGGGCATCTTGGACGGGTTCTCCACCATGAGCACTTCGCCATCGCCACGGACCACCTGGTAGACCACGCTGGGTGCGGTGGTGATCAGGTCCTGATCGAATTCACGCTCCAGGCGCTCCTGCACGATCTCCATGTGCAGCAAGCCCAGGAAGCCGCAACGGAAGCCGAAGCCCAGCGCCTGCGACACCTCCGGCTCGTAGTGCAGCGAGGCGTCGTTGAGCTTGAGCTTCTCGAGCGCGTCGCGCAGTGCGTCGTACTGGTTGGCCTCCGTCGGGTAAAGCCCGGCAAACACCTGGGGCTGCACCTCCTTGAACCCCGGCAACGGCTCGCTGGCGGGGCCGGCGTTGTTGGGCAGCTTCTTCTCAAGCGTCACGGTGTCGCCGACCTTGGCGGCCTGCAACTCCTTGATGCCGGCAATGATGTAACCCACCTCGCCCGCTTCGAGCGAATCGCGCGCCTCGTTGGCCGGCGTGAACACGCCAAGGTTGTCGGCGTTGTAGACGGCGTTGGTGGCCATCAACTTGATGCGCTCGCCCTTGGGCAGGCGGCCGTCGACCACGCGCACCAGCATCACCACACCCACGTAGGCGTCGTACCAGCTGTCGATGATCATGGCGCGCAGCGGGGCGTCGGGGTTGCCGCGCGGCGGCGGCACCCTGGCCACCACCGCCTCCAGGATGTCTTCGACACCCATGCCGGTCTTGGCGGAGCACGGAATGGCGTGGCTGGCATCGATGCCGATCACGTCTTCGATTTCGCGCTTGGCGTTGTCGGGGTCGGCATTGGGCAAGTCCATCTTGTTCAGGACCGGCAGCACCTCGACACCCAGATCGAGCGCTGTGTAGCAGTTCGCCACCGTCTGCGCCTCGACGCCCTGGCTGGCGTCGACGACGAGCAGCGCGCCCTCGCAAGCCGACAGCGACCGCGAGACTTCGTAGCTGAAGTCCACATGGCCCGGCGTGTCGATCAGGTTGAGGTTGTAGGTCTTGCCATCGCGCGCGCGGTACTTCAATGCGGCCGTCTGGGCCTTGATGGTGATGCCGCGCTCCTTCTCGATGTCCATGGAGTCGAGCACCTGCTCGCTCATCTCGCGATCAGACAAGCCACCGCAGCGCGAGATGATGCGATCGGCCAGCGTGGACTTGCCGTGATCGATGTGCGCGATGATGGAAAAGTTGCGGATGTGATTCATCGAAAAACCAGGCTCTCACTCACGGTCAGGGGCGTTCCGATCGCGGTACGCGTGACCATAAAAAAGGGCGCGTCAGCTGCTGACGCGCCCGTAACCAACAATCAATGGCAACTGCGATAGTTGGAGTTTCATTGTAGGCAAAAAGCCCCCCCCGCACAGCCGCCGAACACCTTGAAGCCCTTGTCGCCGGGCCGCAACAAGGGTACTTATCAACAACTTGTTCACAATTTTTCCGGACAAGCTGTGAACCGCTTGTGGATGAATCGACCACCGTTCATCCCGTATCCCGCATCATGAACCGGAGGTGACCGGTCCTGCATCAATCGTCGTCAGGTTGCCCGGATTTTATCGAATACGGTCAAGACTGACGGTTGAAAAGTTAGTGAAAACAAACTTTTGAGGTTCAACCCTTTATTGGGACGCCGCCGGCGGGCTGTGGCGAATCGGCCACCCGACGACGGACGGAGCGGATGCCCCAGGCCGCGCTGGGGGCATTGCTTGAACCGGGCCGGACGTGGCGTCAGCGCGGCGGCCGCACGACCGCGTACTGGGCCCACTCGCCCCGACGCAACAGCAGCGTCACCGGGCGACTCTTGTCGAGCCTGGACAACACCGATTCGACGTCTTTGACCGATGCCACCTCGGTGTTGGCCACCGCGACGATGACGTCGCCTTCGCGCACACCGGCGCGCGCTGCGGCACCGGTGGCACCGGCCACCCGCACGCCACCGCGGACGTTGAGGCTCTTGGCATCCGCTTCGCCCAGCTCGGCCAGCAGCAGACCCATGGCCTGCACCGCCCCACCGGCCGGTGCGGGTGCGGCCTCCGGTGTGGTCGATGCGCGGGCTGTGGGTTGCTCGGGCTCGAGTTCGGCCACCACCACGTTCAGGTCGCGCTGCGCTCCGCGGCGAAGCACGGTCATCGCGCTGCGGGAACCCGGCTTCGTGTTGCCCACCAGCCGCGGCAGATCGACCGACTTGTCGATCTCCTTGCCATCGAACTTGAGGATGATGTCGCCCGGCTCGACGCCCGCCTTCGCAGCGGGCGAGTCCGGTTCCACGCCACGCACCAGAGCGCCCTTGGGCTGCCCCATGCCGAGCGACTCGGCCAGTTCCTTGCTGACCTGATCGATCCGCACGCCGATGCGGCCACGCGTGATCCGCCCGCTCGTGCGCAGTTCGTCCGACACGCGCACCGCCTCGTCGATGGGAATGGCAAACGAAATGCCCTGGAAGCCGCCCGAGCGGGAGTAGATCTGGCTGTTGATGCCGACCACCTCGCCGCGCATGTTGATCAGCGGCCCGCCCGAGTTGCCGGGGTTGATGGCCACATCGGTCTGGATGAAGGGCAGGTAGTCACCCGTGTCGCGCTGCTTGGCGCTCACGATGCCTGCGGTAACGGTGTTCTCCAGGCCGAACGGTGAGCCGATGGCCATGACCCATTCGCCGACGCGCAGACGGTTCACGTCGCCGACCTTGACCGGCTTGAGCCCGGTGGCCTCGATCTTCACCACCGCGACATCGGTGCGTTTGTCAGCACCCACAACGCGCGCCTTGAACTCGCGCTTGTCCGGCAGGGTGACGACCAGTTCGTCCGCGCCATCAACGACATGGGCATTGGTCATGATGAAACCGTCGGCACTGAGCACGAAGCCCGAGCCCACGCCGCGCGGACGCGCCTCGCCACCACCGGGCTCTTGCTGACGGGGGCCACGCGGCACCACGCCGGGCGGAATGGGGATGCCGAAACGACGGAAGAACTCCAGCATCTCCTCGTCGGGCGCGCCGCCTTGCGCGCCACGGTTGGTGTTGCGCTCCAGCGTGCGGATGTTGACCACCGAAGGCCCGACGAGATCCACCAGGTCGGTGAAATCGGGCAATCCACGCGCGTTGGTGGCCACCGGCTGGGCCACCGAGGGTTGATGCGCGAGCAGCGCCATCGACCCGGCAGCGCCCAGGGCAGCCGCCAGGGCCAGGGAAAACAGGGAACGGGAGAACGGCAGCGTCATCGGAAACTTCCTCCAGACAATTCAACAAAGGGGGTGACGATTCCGCGCGCCGGGCCGCTCACCGCGGTGCGGCGCGCCCGGCACTCACCGGATGCGTTCAAGCGCCTGCGTGAAGCGCTGCAAGGTGGCCACGGGCACTTCACCGACGGCCGTCACCCAATGCTCGCCCACGCGCCGGCTCACGGAATGCGTGGCGCCCTGGGCTGCATCGCCTTCCTGGTCATGGCGCTGGGCATCAAACGGTTCGACGAACAGGGACACCGATGCAAGACCGTCCGAGAACACCCACTGCATGGGTGCCTGACCGGGTGATGCCACGCCGTTGACGTCGCGCGTGTGGCAACTCATGGCGGTGAAGCCCGGCACGTCTTCACGCATGCGCCAGCCCTCGGCCTGCGGCGTGGTCTTGCGCAGGCTGGTCTTGCTCACTTCGTATCCGCGCGTGTCCTTCATGAGGCGCGCGAGTTTGTCCATGCTCACCGGTGCATCGAGTTGAAGCTCGGAAAACGCCACCTGTTCCAGCACCCGGCCGCGCGTGTCCAGCGTCTGGAGCTTGACCACCAGGCCGGTCTTCTGCTCCGACCAGATCCGGTAACCAAAACGCCATTCGTCGCGCGGCAAGATCTCCACCATGTCCGACAGGTGCCCCGCCACGCGTTGCGCACCCACCTCGCGCGATCCGTAGTACTGCGCAATCAGGTTCTTCGGCGCCCGCACGAATTCGGGGAACATGCCCAGCGCTTCACGCTTCTCGATCACGGCCTTGCGCGTCTCGGGCTCGAAGGTGATGACTTCGCTGTTGCGCCGGATGGTGGTGCGCGGCGTGCCGGTGAGCGTGTCCACACGCTCCATCTGCTGGCTTCCATCGCACACATGCCAGATCTTGGAGGCCGACATGGCGGACCCGGCGGTCACCACCAGCGTGCCCGTGTAGGCACGCATGCGCGACGCCTCATGCATGCGCGTGAGCCATTCGTTGACGCTGCGCGCGGCGGGTGAAGCGCCCGCCGCATCCTGGGCCAGTGCCCCGGTCCACGGCAGGCCGGTGCAGGCGGTCACGATCAGCGCAGCGCCCCAACGCCGCACCGCAAGGCGGCGCGATGCCGGGCGACGACGCACGACGTCGGAATCAGCGGGCATCGGCGTCATAGGTCGCGTTGCGGATGAAACCGGTTGCTGTCTGGAAGGCGGACATGCCGCCGTGCTGGCGGTGCGCGGCCAGCAGGCGCTCAAGCTCGGCGTCGCGGATCACCCGCCCTTGCGGTGTGGCCACGACCACCGGGCGCACCTCGGGTGCCGCCGCCGCGGCCACGGCAGACGGAGCTGTTGCGGCAGTGGGGGCCGCGGCGGGCGTGGCCCGGACCAACTGTGCCCCATCGGCACCTGCTGGCGCGCTCGTGGCCAGCACGTTCCAGCCGATTGCGGCCACAGCGACGACGCTGGCGAACCCCGACGCCAGCTTCCAGCGGAACACGGCATCGTTCGCTGCCTCCACCCGCACGGGAAGCGCCGGGCTCGACGGATGGGGCAAAGCGGGGGCCTGCGTGTCCGCCGCCAGGCCGGCGTGCAGGCGTTGCAGGAATTCACTCGGAGCGCATGAGGGCAAGGCGCCCGCTTGGCCACGCAACACTTCCCCGATGATCTGGTAGCCATGCCATTGTGCCTGCACCTCGTCGTCGACACGGCAACGCGCAAGCAGCGCGTCCAGCTCCCGGGGCTCCAGGCTGCCATCACACAGGGCGGATACCTGTTCGCCCTGCAGGGCATTGCGGTCGGGTTCGTGCAACGGGTTCATCGTGACTACCTCAGTGGAAACGGGGCTCACCAACGCTTGCCCGACTGACGTTCGAGCATCGGCTTGATGCGCGCGGAGATGGCTTCGCGCGCCCGGAAAATGCGTGAGCGCACCGTACCGATCGGACATTCCAGGGCTTGGGCGATCTCTTCGTAACTCAGGCCTTCGATTTCGCGCAGGGTGATGGCCATGCGCAGTTCCTCGGGCAAGGCGTCCATCGCGGCATTGACCGCATTGGCGATTTCCTTGCTCGCCAACACCGCTTCGGGCGTTTCGGTGTCGGCAACATTGGCGTTTAGTTCGCGCTCCGGCGCGGAAGTTTCATCGTCGTCCGCGGATTTGAGCTGGGATTGGTAGACCAACGGGTCGCGTTTGAGCTCCAGCAGTTGCTTCTTGGCGGTGTTGACCGCGATCCGGTAGAGCCAGGTGTAGAACTGGGCGTCGCCCCGGAACTGCGCCAGGGCGCGGTAGGCGCGGATGAAGGTTTCCTGTGCGATGTCCTGCACGAGGTCGACATCGCGAACCATGCGCCCGATCAGGCGCTCGACCCGGCGCTGGTACTTGATCACGAGCAGGTCGTATGCGCGCTGCTCGCCCGCCAGCGTCCGCTGCACGAGCATGGCGTCGCTGTCTGGCGGGGGCGGCGCGGTGTGGTCGTCCGGACTCATGCTCATGCGCGCGGCACTATACCTGAAGGGTCCGAAGCCACAGGCCTAGCGGGCCGGATTCACGAGCAAGGCGCGGCGCAACGCCAACCAGTCTGCGGGCGAGCGGCCGGCTTCCAGCCAGATCCAGCGCGGCACGCCCGGGGCACCGCCCACCTGGAGCAGCAGCCGCTCCTGCAAGTCCAGCACCAGACGCGGGGCGGCCGCCGGTATGCCGTCACTGCCGGGGGCGATCTGCCACGCCCAGGCGGTATCGCCGGGCAGCGACATCGGGGCGCCAGCACTGAAACGAAGCCATCCGCCGGGTTGGCGCCAGACGGCCCGCGCAGCAGCCACCCACCAGGCCAGCACCGCCAGCGTGAGGCTCAGGCCCTGCCAGCGCGTCAGACCGCCCCACCCCAGGGCCAGCATGCCGGCCAGCAACAGGCCGAAACAAGCCAGGAGCAGCGCCCAGAATAGACAACGCCCCACCGGGAAGATCACCGACGGGGCGTGCCGCATGGGTGCGGGGGCCACTCAGACGCGTTTGAACACCAGCGTGCCGTTGGTGCCGCCAAAGCCGAAGTTGTTCTTCAGCGCGACGTTCACCGTGCGCTCACGTGCGGTGTTGGCGCAGTAGTCCAGGTCGCATTCCGGATCCTGGTTGAAGATGTTGATCGTCGGCGGGATCTGCTGGTGGTGGACGGCGAGCACAGTGAACACGCTCTCGATGCCGCCGGCACCACCCAGCAGGTGACCTGTCATGGACTTGGTGGAACTTACGACCATCTTCTTCGCATGGTCGCCAAGCGCCGCCTTGATCGCGTTCGACTCGTTCACATCGCCCAGGGGCGTCGAGGTACCGTGCGCGTTGAGGTAGTCCACCTCATCGGCATTGACCCCGGCGTTGCGCAGTGCGTTGACCATGGCGCGACGGGGGCCGTCCATGTTCGGAGCCGTCATGTGGCCGGCATCGGCGCTCATGCCGTAGCCCGAGAGCTCGGCATAAATTTTTGCGCCGCGCGCCCTGGCGTGTTCGTACTCTTCGAGCACCATGACGCCCGCACCCTCACCGAGCACGAAGCCATCGCGGTCCTTGTCCCAGGGACGGGACGCGGTGGCCGGGTCGTCGTTGCGGGTGGAGAGTGCGCGCATCGCCGCGAAGCCACCGATACCCAGGGGCGACACGGTGGCTTCTGCGCCACCGGCCACGATCACGTCGGCATCGCCGTATTCGATCTTGCGTGCGCCCTCACCGATGGCGTGCAGACCCGTGGTACAGGCTGTGACGACGGCCAGGTTCGGCCCCTTGAAGCCGAAGCGCATCGACACATGGCCCGAGATCATGTTGATGATCGAGGCCGGCACGAAGAACGGTGAGATGCGCCGCGGACCGCGGTTGACCAGTTCCGAATGCGTCTCTTCGATCAGCGGCAGTCCGCCGATGCCCGAGCCGATGATGCAGCCGATGCGGGTCGCGGTTTCGTCATCCAGCGCCTCGCCCGTGGGCAGGCCGGAATCCATCACTGCCTGGTGGGCAGCGGCGATGCCGTAATGGATGAAGGTGTCCATCGTGCGCGCCTCCTTGGCGCTCATGTAGGACTCCAGCTCGAAACCCTTGACCTCGCCCGCAATGCGGCATGCCATGTTCGACGCGTCGAACTTGGTGATTGCGGTGATGCCGGAGCGCCCGGCTACGAGGTTGGCCCAGGCGTCAGCCACCGTGTTGCCCACGGGGCTGATGCAACCCAGGCCGGTCACGACAACGCGACGGCGGCTCATGGGCGAATCAGGCTTTCTGGTGCTTGACGGCGTAGTCGATGGCGTTCTGCACCGTGGTGATCTTCTCCGCCTCTTCGTCGGGGATCTCGATGCCGAACTCGTCTTCGAGGGCCATCACGAGCTCCACGGTGTCCAGCGAGTCGGCACCGAGGTCGGCGACGAAGGCCTTCTCGTTCGTGACCTGGCCTTCTTCAACGCCGAGTTGCTCGGCAATGATCTTCTTGACGCGTGCTTCGATATCGCTCATAGGTCCCTCAAAGGGTGGTTGAAATGCAGCCCGGCATTTTAGCCGGGGGATGGTGACAAGGCAGCGGGGCGACGAACGCCCCGTTCAGGCCATGAACATGCCGCCGTTGACGTGCAGTTCCTGGCCGGTGACATAGCCGGCCTGCGGACTGGCCAGGAACGACACCGCATGAGCGATGTCGGCCGGCTTGCCCAGGTGGCCGAGCGGGATCTGCCCGAGCAGGGCTTTCTGTTGATCCTCGGGCAGCGAGGCGGTCATGTCGGTCTCGATGAAGCCCGGCGCCACGCAGTTGACGGTGATGTTGCGGCTGCCCAGTTCGCGCGCGAGCGCGCGCGTCATGCCGGCCACCCCGGCCTTGGCGGCTGCGTAATTCGCCTGCCCCGGGTTGCCCGATGCGCCGACCACGCTGGTGATGCTGATGATGCGGCCATAGCGCTGTTTCATCATCGGACGCATCACGGCACGGCTCAAGCGAAACACCGCCTTCAGGTTGGTGTCGAGCACGGCATCCCAGTCGGCGTCCTTCAGGCGCATGGCCAGCATGTCGCGCGTGATGCCGGCGTTGTTCACGAGCACGTGCAGTGCGCCGTTCGACTTGACGATCTCGTCCACCAGGGCATCGCAGGCGGCGACGTCGTTGACGTCAAGCACCGCACCGCGGCTGCCCGCACCGGCGCCCGGCACGGCCTTCAACGCAGCGTCCACCCGGGCGGCACCCTCGGCGCTGGTGGCGGTGCCGACAACGATCAGCCCCTTTTGCGCCAGTTCATGCGCGATCGCCGCGCCGATGCCGCGCGACGCGCCGGTGACGAGGGCCACCTGGCCCGCGAACTTCACTTCAGACATGTGTCTCTCCAGGCTCAGGCCAGCAGGGCCTTGACGTCACCCAGCGTGGCCGGGTCATACAGCGCTGCACCCTGCAGGGTCGGCTCGATGCGTTTGGCCATGCCGGCGAGCACCTTGCCGGGGCCGCATTCAACGAGCGTGTCGATGCCGCGCGCGCGGATCGCCTGCACGCATTCCACCCAGCGCACCGGGCCGAAGGCCTGCCGGTACAGCGCGTCGCGGATGCGGTCAGGGTCGGTCTCCACCGCCACATCGATGTTGTTGATCAGTGGAATCTGCGGCGCCAGCAGTGTGGTCTGCGCGAGCTTCTCGCGCAGGCGTTCGGCGGCCGGCTTCATGAGGCTGGAATGGAAAGGCGCGGACACCGGCAGGGGCAAGGCGCGCTTGGCGCCCTTGGCCTTGAGCGCTTCGCAGGCTTTCTCCACCGCGGCCTTGCTGCCCGCGATGACGGTCTGTGCCGGATCGTTGAAGTTGACGGCCTCCACCACCTCGCCACTGCCCGCTGCGAAGCTGGCCTGGACCTCGGCGCAACCGGCCTTCACGAGGCCGGCGTCCATGCCGAGGATGGCGGCCATGGCACCCGTGCCCACCGGCACCGCCTCCTGCATGGCCGCGGCACGAAAGCGCACGAGCGGCGCGGCCTGCGCCAGCGTGAGCGAACCCGCGGCCACCAGCGCGCTGTACTCGCCCAGCGAATGTCCGGCCACCGCGGCAGGCAGCCCCCCCCCCTCGGCGCGCCACACACGCCACGCAGCCACACCGGCCACCAGCATCACCGGCTGCGTGTTGGTCGTCAGCGCGAGCGCTTCCTTCGGGCCTTCGTGAATCAAACGGGCCACGTCCTCGCCAAGGGCGTCGGAGGCCTCGCGCAGGGTCTCGAGCACCGCAGGATGGTCGGCCCAGGCATCGAGCATGCCCACGGCCTGCGATCCCTGGCCGGGAAAGACGAATGCAAACGCTTTCATGGTTCGAATGTCTCTGTTGTCGTTGTGGCAGGACGACCGGCTCAGAAGTCGAGCAGCACGGCGCCCCAGGTGAAGCCCCCGCCCACGCCTTCCAGCATCACGGTGTCGCCGGCCTTGACCTTGCCGGCACGCACCGCATGGTCAAGTGCCAGCGGGATGGACGCGGCCGACGTGTTGCCGTGTTCGTCCACCGTGACCACCAGCTTGTCCAATGGCAGCTTCAGCTTCTTTGCCGTGCCCTGCATGATGCGGATGTTGGCCTGATGCGGAATCAGCCAGTCGATGTCGTGCTCGCTGCGCCCCGCCTTGGAGAGTACCGTGCGGGCTGCCTGCTCCAGCACGCCGACAGCGAGCTTGAACACCGCCTGGCCATCCATCTTGAGCAGCGGATCCCCCGTGATCTGACCGCCTGACACATGGCCTGGCACACACAGGATACCCACGTGCTTGCCGTCCGCGTGGAGGTCGCTGGCCAGGATGCCCGGCTTGTCGGACGCCTCGAGCACCACGGCGCCTGCGCCATCGCCGAACAGCACGCAGGTGGTGCGATCGTCGAAGTCGAGCAGGCGCGAAAAGATCTCGGCACCGATGACCAACGCGCAATTGGCACTGCCGGTGCGGATCATCGCGTCGGCCACGGTGAGCGCGTAGACGAAACCGCTGCACACGGCCTGCACGTCAAACGCCGGGCAGCCGGCAATGCCGAGCTTGTTCTGGACGATGGCGGCCGTAGAGGGGAACACCATGTCCGGTGTGGACGTGGCCACGATGATGAGGTCGACGTCACCGGCCTCGCGGCCGGCTGCCTGCAAGGCCGCACGCGCCGCGTGGACACCCAGGTCACTCGCGAAGACGCCGTCGTCGGCGAAGTGCCGCGCGCGGATGCCGGTGCGCTCGATGATCCACTGGTCGCTGGTCTCGACGCCGCGCGGCGCGAGCATGGCCACCATGTCGTCGTTGGTGAGCCGGCGCGGCGGCAGGTGGCTGCCGGTGCCGGTGATGCGGGAGAAACGGGTCATGTCTGGCGCGGAGTCGCTCAGATGGTCGGACTCAGATGGTCGGAATGTGGCCGAGTTCGCTCACCGTCTCGGGTGAGAGCAGCGGCCTGGCGTGTGCGATGCGCTGCCGCACGTTGTCGAGCAGGCCTCGGGAGGCCGCATCATAAGCGCGTGCCAGTGCGTGCTCGAAGGCGAGGGCATCGGCAGAGCCGTGGCTCTTGAACACCAGCCCTTGAAGACCGAGCAGCGCCGCACCGTTGTAACGCCGGTGATCGACCCGATCGCGGAAAGCGTTGAGCACCGGCATCGCCACCAACGCGGCCAGCTTGCGCCACGGGCTGCGCGTGAACTCTTCGCGGATGAAGCCGGCGATCATCGAGGCCAGGCCTTCGCTGGCCTTGAGCGCAACATTGCCCACGAACCCATCGCAGACCACGATGTCGGTCGTGCCCTTGAAGATGTCGTTGCCTTCCACATTGCCGTGGAAATTCAGGTCGCCGGCAGAGGCCGCATTGCGCAGCAGTTGCCCCGCCTGCTTGATCACCTCGCTGCCCTTGATGACCTCCTCCCCCACGTTGAGCAGGCCGACCGAAGGCGCGTCGCGACCGGTCATGGCCGCCACCAGGGCCGAGCCCATCACCGCGAACTGCAACAGGTGTTCGGCGTCACAGTCCACATTGGCGCCCAGGTCGAGCACGGTGGTGGCGCCGCCGGCTGCATTGGGCAGTTGGGTGGCAATGGCCGGCCGCTCGATGCCGTCCAGTGTCTTGAGCAGGTAGCGAGCGATCGCCATCAGTGCGCCGGTGTTGCCGGCCGACACCGCCACTTGTGCGTGGCCGTCCTTGACCTGCTGGATCGCCACGCGCATGGACGAATCCTTCTTGCGGCGCAGGGCAATCTCGATCGGATCGTCCATGGCCACCACCTCGCTGGCCGGCACGAGCGCGCAGCGCGGGTGGTCGATCACCTGCTGCCAGCCACGCAGCGCATCGGGGCGCCCCACCAGAAGAAGCCGGGCGTCGGCGTGCGAGGCGAGGAACGCCGCGCAGGCCGGCAATGTGGCGGCCGGCCCGACGTCTCCTCCCATGCAATCCACAGCGACGGTGATCATCTCGGCATCCCGAACGGGCACGCAATGTGTCCTGATGGCAATGAAAAGGGCCCGCATGCGGGCCCGTTGTTCCGTGCAACCGCGCGCGCCGATACGCGCACAGCGGCCAGCCCCTGGATCAGGCTTCGGACTTGTTCTTGAGCACCTGACGGCCGCGGTAGAAGCCGTTGGGGCTGATGTGGTGACGCAGGTGCGTTTCGCCAGTGGTGGGCTCGACGGCGATACCGGGCGTGCCCAGCGCGTTGTGCGAGCGGTGCATGCCACGCTTGGAGGGCGACTTCTTGTTCTGCTGGACGGCCATAGTGGGCTCCTGGGATAGTTGGTTTGGGACGGAAATGGCCCGCCCTGGCGCAAAGCCGAGCATTATAGCCCGATCGCCCCCACCCGTCCAAGGCGACGCTCACGGGCGGTCCTTGAGCTTTTGCAGCGCAGCAAACGGGTGCGGCCGTTCCGGTGCCTCCTGCGTGGCCTCCCCGGCTGCCGGCCGCAACGCCGCTGGCGTATCGGGGCATGTCTCGTGCATGGGCACCAGGGGCAGCTCCATGATCAATTCGTCCTCGATCACCGCCTGCAGGTCGGGCCGGGGGTCGAGTGCCAGCAAATCCTCCTCGCAGTCGTCGTCCTGGGCTTCAGCGGTGGCCTCGTCGGCCACGAAACGGAACCATCGGTCCACGCTCAACCCCATGCCCACCGCACCCAGACAGCGCTGGCAAGTGAGCGGCACCTCACCTGTGGCCTGCAGATGCAGCCAGGCCTGGGGGGCCGCGCCTGCCGGGCCGGCGCGCCACTCGCCACGCGCCGACCAGCGCACGCTTGCCTTCGGGTCGATCGGGCCATGCAGATCCTGGCCCAGGCGGGACAGTTCGGTGAGCGGCAGGTTGCCCGCCAGGGTGTCGCCAGCCTGTGCGAACCGCAGGGCATCGAGTCGGCGGAAGTTGAACGGGCCCGTCGAGGGCTTCTGAGCAGCGGCCATCGGGCGATTGTAGGGAGGGGTCATCACAATACGCCCATGTCTGATGTCCTTTCCTCCGCCCGTTCGGTGGTGCTCGGCTCCACCTCCCCCTACCGCCGCGACCTGATGCAACGCCTGGGCCTGCCCTTCGAGGTGCTGGCGCCCGGCGTGGACGAGGCCCCCGAACCGGGCGAGACGCCCGCCGCCCTGGCACAACGTCTGGCCCTGGCCAAGGCGCGCGCCGTGGCGCGCCAGCGGCCCGCCGCCGTCGTCATTGGCAGCGACCAGGTAGCCGACCTGAACGGCGAGCCGCTCGGCAAACCGGGCACGCACGAGCGTGCCGTCGAGCAACTGCGGCGCATGCGCGGTCAGACCGTCGTGTTCCAGACCGCGCTGGCCGTCGTGTGCCTGGACAGCGGCTACGAAGCCGTGGATCTGGCGCCGGTACGGGTGCGCTTTCGCGACCTCGACGATGGCGAGATCGAGCGCTACCTGCGCGCCGAGCAACCCTACGACTGCGCCGGCAGCGCCAAGAGCGAGGGGCTGGGCATCGCGCTGCTCGATCGGATCGACAGCGACGACCCCACCGCGCTGGTCGGCCTGCCGCTCATTCGCACCTGCCGGCTGCTGCGCGCCGCGGGCGTGTGCCTGCCATGACGCCGGGCCGCCTGTATCTGGTGCCGACGCCGCTGGACTTCGGTGCCGACCCGCAGCCCCTGGCACACGCCCTGCCGGGCGAGACCATCGCCACCGCTGCCCGGCTGACCCACTGGATTGCCGAGAGCGCCAAGAGCGCGCGCGCCTTTCTCAAACGCGTGGACGCCCTCGCCCCGCTTGCAGCGCCGCTGCAGGCGCAACACATTGCCGAGCTGGCGCGCCAGGCACACAAACAAGGCGATCACACCGCGGGCGCCCTGGACACGGCGGCACGCGCCCTGCTCGCCCCGGCGCTGCAGGGCCGCGATGTCGGCTTGCTGAGCGAAGCCGGCATGCCGGCCGTGGCCGACCCGGGCGGCAGCGTGGTGCGTGCCGCACACGCCATGGGGCTGGCGGTGGTGCCGCTCGCCGGCCCGGTGTCGCTCATGCTGGCACTGGCCGCGAGCGGGCTCAACGGGCAGCACTTCGCCTTCGTGGGTTACGTGCCGCAGGACGCGGCCGCACGTGGCAAGCGCTTGCACGAGCTGGAAACTCAGGCCACGCGCAGCGGCCAGACGCAGATCCTGATCGAGACGCCCTACCGCAACAAGGCACTGCTCGAGGCCCTGCTCGGGCAACTGCAACCGGGCACGCGCCTGGCCGTGGCTTGCGCGCTGGGTTTGCCACAACAGGCGGTGCGCAGCGCGACGGTGGCGCAATGGCGCCAGCACGCGGCGTGGCGCGAGGCGCTGCCGCTGTCGATGCCGGCGGTGTTCCTGTTCGGGCCCTGAGCGCGCCGGATCACCCCATCACGCGTTGCAGGTGCGCACGCACCGCGCCGCTGAGTTCGGGGTTGGCCAGCGCGAGGTCGATCGTGGCCTCGAGGAAACCCTCCTTGCTGCCACAGTCGTAGCGCCGGCCGTCGTAGCGGAAGGCCTGTACGCGCTCCTTGCCGATGAGTGCGGCAATGCCGTCGGTGAGCTGGATCTCGCCACCGGCGCCGCGCGGCTGCTGGCGGATGCTCTCGAACACCGCGGGGGTGAGGATGTAGCGCCCGGCCACCGCCAGCGTGGAAGGCGCCTTCTCGGGCGCGGGCTTCTCGACCATGGCGAACACCTCGGCCAGCGGGGCGCTCACGCCGTGCACGTCGACCACGCCATAGCGGCGTGTCTCGGCGCGCGGCACATCCTGCACCGCCAGCACGGTGCCGGGGCTTTGATCGTAGGCCTTCACCATCTGGGCCAGCACCGTGGGGCCGCCCTGCATCTGCTCACGCCCGATCATCAGGTCGTCGGCCAGCAGCACAGCGAAGGGTTCGTCGCCCACCAGCCGCTCGGCGCACAGCACCGCGTGGCCCAGGCCCAGCGCGCGCGGCTGCCGGACGTACGCGCAGTCCATGTCATCGGGCTTGATGGAGTTCACCAGCTCAAGCAGGGCGCCCTTGCCTGCGGCCTCGAGTTCGGCTTCGAGTTCGTAGGCGACGTCGAAATGGTCCTCGATCGCGCGCTTGTTGCGCCCGGTCACGAAAATCATCTCGCGGATGCCCGCGGCGTAGGCCTCTTCCACGGCGTACTGCATGAGCGGCTTGTCCACCACCGGCAGCATTTCCTTGGGAATGGCCTTGGTGGCAGGCAGGAATCGGGTGCCCAGGCCACCCACGGGGAACACGGCTTTGCGAATCGTCATGGTGTGGAGTATTTCGGTATGCGGGGTCGAACAAGCCAACCATAATACCGACGGCCTACGGCAGGGCCCTGCCCGGCCGGGCATGTCACACCCTGCTGCGCGGGGATGCTGAAACAGAATATTTCACATGAACATCACACCCATCGTGCTGTGCGGTGGCTCGGGCACCCGCCTGTGGCCCTTGTCGCGCCAGAGCCTGCCCAAACAGTTCGTGCCCCTGGTGGGCGACAAATCCCTGCTGCGCCTCACCCTCGAACGGCTGGCCTGGTGTGGCGAGCCGGCTCTGTGCATCGCGTCCGAGGATCACCGGTTCCTGGTGGCCGACGAGATCGAGCGCGCCGGCCAGCGCGGGGGGGTGGTGCTGGAGCCGGCGGCGCGCAACACCGCGGCCGCCATGGCACTGGCGGTACTGCAGGCTCAAACGGCCGGTGATGCGCTGATGCTGTTTTGCCCCGCCGACCACCACATCCCCGATCCGGTGGCCTTCGCCGAGACCGTGCGCCAGGGGGTGGCCGCGGCCGAGGCGGGCGCCATCGTCACCTTCGGCGTGGTGCCCACCTTCCCGAGCAGCGCTTACGGCTACATCGAACAGGGTGAGCCCCGAACCGATGGCAGCCGCCGCGTGGCCCGCTTCATCGAGAAACCGCAGCCCGCCGCCGCGGCCGAGCTTCTGCTCAAGGGTGGTGTTCTCTGGAACGCCGGCATCTTCCTGACCAGGGCCAGCACGCTCAAGGCAGCACTGCAGCGCCATGCCGCCGACATCTGGGCCTCGTGCGAACAGGCCATGGCGGGTGCAACGTCCGAAACCCTGGGCCGGGTTCATTTCGTGCGTCCGCAGGCCGAAGCCTTCCTCGCCTGCCGCTCGCAAAGCATCGACTACGCGGTGATGGAGCCGCACGATGACGTGGCCGTCGTGCCCTTTCAGGGCCAGTGGAGCGACGTCGGCAGCTGGAACGCGGTGGCCGACCTTGCCCCCGCCGATGACGCCGGCAACCGCGTGCGCGGCCAGGGCCACGCCCTGCAGGCGCGCAACACCTTCATCCATGCGCCGCACCGCCCGGTGGTGGCACTGGGCACGCAGGACCTGCTCATCGTCGACACACCCGATGCGCTGCTGGTTGCCCAGCGCGATCACGCCGAGCAGGTCAAGGACGTGGTGGCGCACCTGGCCGGCCACGCGGTGCCACAAGCGGCCACGCACCGGCGCGTGGCGCGGCCCTGGGGCTGGTACGACAGCATTGACATGGGCGAGCGCTTCCAGGTCAAGCGCATCGGCGTCAAGCCCGGGGCATCGCTGAGCCTGCAGAAACACCACCACCGCGCCGAGCACTGGATCGTGGTCAAGGGCAC
>VFQO010000605.1_pt1 | contig 35929 bp, 33 predicted proteins | sample 3512331 | NCBI WGS metagenome assembly VFQO01 (sample SAMN10412371, study PRJNA504923) | tailings metagenome | isolation source: Replicate 3 from Balatoc abandoned mine | place: Philippines: Itogon, Benguet | collected 2017-08-28 | reverse complement strand
TCGTACTGACGCATTTCGCGACGCAGCACGGTGTCATCGGTCTTCAGGTTGCCCTTGAAGTTGACACGACGCACCGTCATCACGCGGTTCGGATTGATGTAGAACACCAGCTTGGCGGTCTTGGTCGCGTCATCCAGCTCGGGCACGCCTTGGATGTCGGCAAGCAGATAGCCGTCACGGCTGAGGCGGCGGCTGATGATGTCACTGCTGAGGGTGACGACCTTCTGCGAATAGACCTGGTCCGGCTGCGCCAGCAGCAGCTTGCGCAGCTCCTCTTCCGGCACCGGCAGATCACCGGCCAGTCGCACTTCGGAAATCTTGTACTGTTCGCCTTCGCTGACGTTGATGTCGAGATAGACCTGGTCCTTGTCGGGCGACAGGCTGACCTGGGTCGAGTCGATGGCGAACTTCAGGTAGCCGCGATCCAGATAGTAGGAACGCAGGGTCTCGAGGTCGGCATTGAGCTTCTCGCGCGCGTACTTGTCATCGCCGTAGATGAACGACAGCAGATGGCGTGACTTCAGCTGCAGCTGCTTGAGCAGCTTGCTGTCACTGAACACCTTGTTGCCATTGATGCTGATGCGCTTGATGCGGGCCGACTCGCCCTCCTCGATGGTGATGCTCAGGGCCACCCGGTTGCGCGGCAGCGGCTTGGACACCGCCGTGACCTTGGCACCGTAGCGGCCCTGGGCGGCATACTGGCGCTGCAGCTCGAGCTTGACCTGGTCCAGCGCCGAACGCTTGAACACTTCACCTTCGCTGAGTCCGATGGACTGCAGGCCCTTGAGCAGATCGTCCTTGACGATGGACTGGTTGCCGCTGAGCTCGATGCTGGAAATGCTCGGGCGCTCCACCACACGCACGATCATGGCATCGCCGTCACGCAGCACCTGCACGTCCTCGAACTGGCCGGAGGCGAACAGCGCCTTGACCACGTCAGGCGAGCGTTCGGAGTCGAAGGCATCGCCTGCCGACAAGGGCAGCAGCGCGTAGACGCTGGCAGCCGACAGACGGGCCAAGCCTTCAAGGCGGATATCCTTGACCAAGAAGGTCTCGGCGTGGGCGGAAGCCGAAACTGCCAGCGCAAGCGGCAGTGCGGCAAACAGGGACCAGCGTGAAGCGTTTCGGATGATCAACGTGGTAATCCAGTTCAGAACAAGCGACGAATATCGTTCAGCACAGCCAGCAGCATGATGCTGCCCATGAGCACGACGCCTACCCGCAGACCCAGCAACTGCACCGATTCCGGCAGGGGCCGGCGCCAGATCGCCTCGATCGCGTAATACAACAAGTGGCCGCCATCCAGTACCGGGATGGGCAGCAGGTTCAAAATGCCCAGACTCACGCTGAGCAGCGCCATGAAGCCGAAGAAGGACTCCCAGCCCACGCTGGCGCTTTGACCAGCGACTTTAACAATGGTGATGGGGCCGCTCAAGTTGTCCAGACCAATGAGTCCGACAAGCATCTTGCCCAGCGACGTGACCGACAGCGACATGATCTGCCAGGTCTTGTCGAACGCCATCACGCCGGCTTCCAGCGGACCGGGTGCCAGCACCTGCCGGTAGCGAGCCGGAATGTCGAAGGGTGCTTCGGCCACCGAGACGCCAATGCGGCCGTAGGAGGTGTCCGTCACCGTATCGATTACCGGCACCGGGGTGACGGTGAGGGTGATGTACTCGCGCTGACGCAGGATCTGCCAGGTCATGGCACGGTCAGGGCTGGCCACGATGGCCTCGACCACCTCGCTCCACTGGCGAACCGGCTGGCCATCGATGTCCAGCACGCGATCACCCGAGGCCAGGCCGGACTTGTCCGCGGCACTGTCCGGTTCGACCTCGCCGATGACGGCCGGCATGGCCGGGGTCCAGGGCAGGAAGCCGAGACTGCGGAACGGATCACCGGCACTGTCGGCCAGGTACTGGTTCAACGGCAGGCGACGCTCCACCAGTGCCCCGCCCGCCTCCGGACGCACCGTCAGACGCAGTTCGCCGGTCTCGCCGACACGGTCAATGAGGGCGTAGCTGACCGCTTCCCAGTTGTGCACCTCGCGACCGTCCACGGCCACCAGCTCGTCACCGGGCAGCATGCCGGCACTGGCGGCAACCGTTGTCGGCAGGACGCGGCCCACCACCGGTCGCAGGCTTTCTCCACCCTGCAGGAACAGCACCCAGTACAGCAGCACGGCAAACAGCAGATTGATCAGGGGGCCGGCGGCGACAATGGCCATGCGCGCCGATACCGGCTTGCGGTTGAAGGCCAGCGGCTGCAGCGCTTCGGGAACCTCACCCTCACGCTCGTCGAGCAGGCGCACGTAGCCGCCGAGGGGCACCACGGCAAGACGGTACTCGGTACCGTCGCGACCGGTGCGCGACCACAGGGCGGGACCGAAACCGATGGAAAAGGTGAGCACACGCACGCCGAGGCGACGGGCCATCCAGAAGTGGCCGTACTCGTGAATGGCGATCAGCGGCCCGAGCACCAGCAGACCGGCAAGAACTATCTGGAAAAACTGCATGTTGCGCTCCTGGCCTGGTCAGGCCGCTGCGCCCACCAGGCGTAGCGCGCGCTCGCGTGCTTCGTGGTCGACAGCCAGAATAGTAGCCAAATCGCTGGCTGGTGACACCGGCATTTGCGCAAGTACCTGCGAAATCACCTGCGGAATGGCCGTGAACGCCAGAGCGCCAGTCAGAAAGGCCTCGACCGCCACCTCATTGGCGGCATTGAGTGCGGCCGGATGACTGCCGCCGGCGAGCATGGCGGCACGCGCCAGATCAAGACAGGGAAAGGCGCCGGTGTCGGGTCGCTCGAACTCGAGACGGCCGATGAGGGCAAGATCTAGCGGGTCGACGCCGGCGGGAATGCGCTCGGGCCAGGCCAGGGCATGGGCAATCGGCGTGCGCATGTCGGGATTGCCAAGCTGTGCCAGCACCGAGCCGTCCTGATAACGCACCATGGAATGAATGATGCTCTGGGGGTGCAGCAGCACGTCGACCTGGTCCGGACGGGCATCGAAGAGCCAGCAGGCCTCGATGAACTCCAGGCCCTTGTTCATCAGCGTGGCTGAGTCCACCGAGATCTTGCGTCCCATGGACCAGTTCGGATGACGCACGGCCTGGGCCGGCGTCACCGTGGCCAGCTGCCCGGCCGTCCAGCCACGAAACGGGCCTCCGGAAGCGGTCAGCACCAGCTTCTCGATGCCGCCACCCGCCAGATCACGGCTGCGTCCGGGCGGCAGGCACTGGAAAATGGCATTGTGCTCGGAGTCTATGGGCAGCAGCGTGGCGCCATGTTCGGCCACGGCCAGCATGAAGAGCTGGCCGGACATCACCAGCGCTTCCTTGTTGGCCAGCAGCACGCGCTTGCCGGCACGCACGGCGGCCAGCGTCGGCAGCAGGCCGGCGGCACCGACGATGGCTGCCATGACCGTGTCCGTTTCCGGTGCTGACGCTACCGCTGCCAGGGCGGCAGGCCCGGTCAGGATCTCGCAGTCGGCCTCGCCTCGCAGCAGCTCGCGCAGGGTCTCGCCATCCTGTTCGGTGGCGACCACGGCCTGGCGTGGCTGGAAGCGTCGGCACAGGTCGGCAAGCTCGCGGACACGATGATGCGCCGACAGCGCCTGCACCTGATAGCGCTCGGGATGCCGTGCAATCACGTCCAGCGTGCTCAGACCGATGGATCCGGTGGCACCCAGCACCACCACACGTTGCGGCTTCATGGACAGATCAGAAGCCGCCGGCCAGCCACCAGCCGGTGAGGAAGACAGGGGCGGCAGCGGTCAGCGAGTCGATGCGGTCCAGGGCACCGCCGTGTCCCGGGAAGATGTTGCCGGAGTCCTTGATGCCGGCACGCCGCTTGAGCATGGACTCGAGCAGATCGCCCAGCACCGAGGCCAGCACGGTGAGCATCGACACCACGATGAACAGCAGCGCCTTGGTGAGCGGCATGTGCAGGCCGATGGCGACACCCGTCATGATCGCGCCGGTGACCACGAGACCGCCATACAGACCCTCGCGGGTCTTGGCCGGGCTCACTGCCGGAGCCAGCTTGACGCGGCCGAAGCGGCGACCGGCAAAATAGGCACCGGTATCGGCACCCCAGACCAGGAAAAAGAGATAGAGCAGCCACCACGGCGAAATCGCATGCAGCTGCACCAGACCGGCCCAGGTCGGCACCAGCAGCAGCAGACCGACCGCCGCCAGCAGCCAGGGACGATCCCAGCGTGCCGCACTGTCCGGGTAGCTGCTGACCCAGCGCAGGGCCAGCAGCCAGAACAGGCTGGTAACCGCCAGCATGGGCCCGAGAGCCTGCAGGTCCAGACCGACCTGCTGCATCAGCACGGCCGCCACCACCAGCACATAGCCCATGCGCAGCGGCAGTGACTGCAGACGCATCAAATCACACCACTCAAGCGCGGCGATCAGCACCAGCACCGCCGCCAGCAGCGGAAATGCCAGGGCAACCCCGCCAAACACGGCCCACAGCACCAGCGGCAGCAGGACCAGAGCGGTCAGTACACGTTCCTTAAGCATGAAGGGCCTCTATTTGTTCTGATGTTCGGCCAAAGCGGCGCTGACGACCGGCAAAGTCATCAAGTGCCAGCTGGAATTGCGTGTCGCCGAAATCCGGCCACAAGGTGTCACAGAAGTAGTATTCGGCATAGGCTGCCTGCCAGAGCACGAAATTGCTCAGGCGCATTTCCCCACCGGTGCGAATCAGCAGATCGACGGCGGGCAGATCCGCCATCTCGACGCTGGCGCCGAAACGCTCAGGCGTGATGTCAGCAGGCTGCAGGCTGCCTTCGGAAACGGCCTCGGCCAGTCGCCGGGCCGCCTGGGCCATGTCCCACTGGCCGCCATAGTTGACGGCAATGACCAGGGTCATGCGCGTGTGCACGGCGGTGCGCTGCTCGGCCGCCGCCATGCCCTGCTGCAGCTCGGGTGAGAAGGCGCTGCGATCACCGATGAAGCGCAACCGGATGCGCGCCTTGTCGAGCTCGGCCACGCGCACGTCGAGCGCAAGCAGGAAAAGCCGCATCAGAGCGGCCACCTCATCAGGCGGACGTCGCCAGTTCTCGCTGGAAAACGCGAAAACGGTGAGCACCTCGATCTGCTGGCGAGCGGCGAACTCGACCACCTGACGCAGCGCTCTCTCGCCTTCGGCATGACCCTGGGCACCGGCCAGGCCACGCAGCTTTGCCCAGCGGTTGTTGCCATCCATGATTACAGCGACATGGCGCGGACGCGCCGCTGCCTCTGCCTCGGCATCCGGTGCCGAACTTCCGTGCCGGGACGAGCTCACCATGTGCATCAGACCTGCATCAGTTCCGCTTCCTTGGCGGCAAGCATGCGATCGGCTTCGGCCACGAAACGGTCCGTGATTTTCTGGATGTCATCGCTGGCACGACGCTCGTCATCCTCGGAGATCTCCTTCTCCTTGAGCAGCTCCTTGATGTCGGCGAGCACATCACGACGGATGTTGCGCAGGGCGACACGCGAGCCTTCGGTCTCGTTGCGCGCCAGCTTCTGCATGTCACGACGGGTCTGCTCGGTCAGCGCCGGCAGCGGCACGCGGATGACATCGGTAGTGACCGGATTCAGGCCCAGATCCGAGTTGCGGATGGCCTTGTCGACCGCGCCCACCATGTTGCGCTCGTAGGGCTGCACCAGCAGGGTGCGGGCATCCTCGACGTTGACGTTGGCCACCTGCATCAGCGGGGTGTCGGCGCCGTAGTACGGCACCATGACATCCTTGAGCATGGAGGGATGGGCACGACCGGTACGCACGCGCGCAAACGCCTGCTCGAGGGCATCCAGGGTCTTTTGCATGCGGACTTCGCAGTCCTTCTTCAGATCATTCAGCATGGAAGCTCCGGGCTTCGAAAAACGGAATCAGCGGGTCACCAGGGTGCCTTCCGCCTCGCCCACGACGAGGTTGAGCAAGGCACCCGGCTTGTTCATGTTGAACACGCGCAGCGGCATGTCGTGATCACGGCACAGGCAGATGGCGGTCAGGTCCATGACGCCCAGCTGCCTGGCCAGCACTTCATCGAAGGTCAGCGTGTCGTACTTGATCGCGGTCGGGTCCTTGACCGGGTCGGCATTGTAGATGCCGTCGACCTTGGTGGCCTTGATGACGATGTCGGCATTGATCTCGATGCCGCGCAGGCAGGCAGCGGTATCGGTGGTGAAGAAGGGGTTGCCGGTGCCGGCGACGAAGATGCAGACATCGCCACCCTGCAGCCAGCGCACCGCCGCACGACGGTCGTAGTGATCGACCACGCCGCTCATGGGGATGGCCGACATCAGGCGGGTCTTGATGTTGTTGCGCTCGAGCGCGTCACGCATGGCAATGCCGTTCATGACCGTGGCCAGCATGCCCATGTGGTCACCGGCGACGCGATCGAGACCGGCCTGCTGCAGCGCGGCACCACGGAACAGGTTGCCGCCGCCCACCACGATGCCGACCTGCACGCCGATGCCGACCAGCTGGCCGATTTCCAGCGCCATGCGCTTGAGCACCTTGGGATCGATACCGATGTCCGCATCGCCAGCCAGGGCCTCGCCCGACAGTTTCAAGAGAATGCGCTTGTGCGCAAGACGATGATCGGACATCTGCAAGACCTCTCGACAAGGGTGTCAACCAGGCAACAGGACAGGCCGACACGAATCAATAATTGGCGGCGAGTCTACAATAAAAAGGCCCCAATCTGGGGCCTTTTGCGACACGCTGCGCGAGCAGCAGACGCTTACTTTGCAGCGGCGGCAGCGGCCTGGGTGGCAGCCACTTCGGCAGCGAAGTCGACTTCCTTCTTCTCGATGCCTTCGCCCACTTCCAGACGCACGAAGCGGGTAGCCTTGAGACCGGCAGCCTTGAGCACGTCGCCCACCTTCTGGTCCGGGTTGACCACGAAGGCCTGCTCGACCAGCGAGACTTCACCCTTGAACTTCTTCAGGGCGCCTTCCACCATCTTCTCGACGATGTTGGCCGGCTTGCCGGATTCGGCAGCCTTGGCTTCGGCGATTTCCTTTTCCTTGGCCAGCACGTCGGCCGGCAGGTCGTCGGCATTCACCACCAGCGGATTGGCAGCGGCAACATGCATGGCGATCTGCTTGGCAACGTCATCGCTGCTGCCTTCGAAGGCAACCACGACGCCGATCTTGAGACCGTGGACGTAGGTGGCCAGGGTGGCGCCTTCAACCAGCACGGCACGACGCACCTGGATGTTCTCGCCGATCTTCTGGACCAGGGCGATACGGGCTTCCTCGACGGTCTGGCCATCGTAGTCCAGCGCCGAGATCGCGGCCGGGTCGGTGACGCGGGCAGCCAGTGCGAGACCGGCAACCTTGTTGGCGAATGCCGAGAAGTTGCTGTCACGGGCCACGAAGTCGGTCTGGCAGTTCACTTCCAGCGCGATGGCGGTGCCACCGGCCGTGGCGATGATGATGGCGCCTTCGGCGGCGATGTTGCCAGCCTTCTTGGCAGCCTTGGCCTGACCCGACTTGCGCAGGTTGTCGATGGCCAGCTCGATGTCAGCATTGGCTTCCTGCAGTGCCTTCTTGCACTCCATCATGCCGAGGCCGGTACGTTCACGCAGTTCCTTCACCAGGCCGGCGGTCACTTCTGCCATGATCTTTTCCCCTAGATGTTCTTTCAGTTCAATGCGATGGGAAAAGGGGCCGAAGCCCCTTTCGTCCTGCACCTGCACGCAGTCTGCGGCGATGCAGATGTCACCGTCATGACGACGGTGACAGGTCGCGCTTATTCAGCGCCGGATGCTGCGACTTCGACGAAGCCGTCGGCATCACGACCACCGGTGGTGGCGGCGAATTCCTTGCCTTCGATGATGGCGTCAGCCATGGCACCCACGTAGAGCTGGATGGCACGGATGGCGTCGTCGTTGCCCGGAATGACGTAATCGACGCCAGTCGGGTTGGAGTTGGTATCAACCACGCCGATGACCGGGATGCCCAGCTTGCGGGCTTCGGCAATGGCGGTGGCTTCGTGGTCGACGTCGATCACGAACATGGCGTCCGGCAGACCGCCCATGTCCTTGATGCCGCCCAGCGACTTTTCCAGCTTTTCCATTTCGCGGGTGGCTTCGAGTGCTTCGCGCTTGGTCAGCTTGGCCAGGGTGCCGTCGGTGGCCTGGACTTCCAGGTCCTTGAGACGCTTGATCGACTGGCGAATGGTCTTCCAGTTGGTCAGCATGCCGCCGAGCCAGCGGTGGTTGACGTAGGGCATGCCGGCACGGGCAGCGTGTTCGGCGATGATCGGGGCGGCAGCGCGCTTGGTACCCACGAACAGCACCTTGTTCTTCTGGGCGGCCAGACGGTTGGCAAAGGCCAGGGCGTCATTCAGCGCCGGAACGGTGTGCTCGAGGTTGATGATGTGAATCTTGTTGCGGGCACCGAAGATGAACGGGGCCATCTTGGGATTCCAGAAACGGGTCTGGTGACCGAAGTGAGCGCCTGCTTGCAGCAGCTCGCGCATGGAGACTTGTGCCATGATTGCTTCCTGTTGGGTTTTATCTACCACCAACCCCAGACACCAACCCACCTTTCTCGATGGGCACCCGGTGCCTGTGACGGCCGATGTGCGGATTTGACTGAATGTCATCGCCCGGGCGTTTGCCCAAATGCGGCGCGCTTTATACCATAGGCGCCCCTGCCTGCTCAACTGCGGCAACATCCACCGCCCTGCCCCGGACTCGCCATGACCACCTTGATCAAATCGCCTGCGGAAATCGACAAGATGCGCACGGCCGGCCGCCTTGCCGCCGACGTGCTGATGATGATCGGCGAACACGTGCGTCCCGGCGTCAGCACCGACGACCTGAACCGCATCTGCCACGACTACATCGTCAACGTGCAGGGCGCGATTCCGGCGCCGCTGAACTATCGCGGCTTTCCGAAGAGCATCTGCACCTCGGTCAATCACGTGATCTGCCACGGCATCCCCAACGAGAAGAAGATTCTCAAGGATGGCGACATCATCAACATCGATGTCACCGTGATCAAGGACGGCTACCACGGCGACACCAGCAAGATGTTCTTTGTCGGTCAGCCCTCGGTGCTGGCCCAGCGTCTGGTCAAGGTCACCCAGGAGTGCCTGTACAAGGCGCTGGCGCTGGTCAGGCCGGGCTGCCGTCTCGGTGACATCGGCCACGTCATCCAGCAGCATGCCCAGGGCAACCGCTTCTCGGTGGTGCGCGAATACTGCGGCCACGGCATCGGCGCCGTGTTCCACGAGGACCCGCAGATCCTGCATTACGGCCAGCCCGGCACCGGCGACACCCTGAAGGCCGGCATGACTTTCACCATCGAGCCCATGATCAACGCCGGCACGCACCACACCAAGCTGCTGCCGGATGGCTGGACCGTGGTCACCAAGGACCACAAGCTGTCGGCACAGTGGGAACACACCGTGCTCTGCACCGAGACCGGCATCGAGGTGCTCACCGCCCGGCCGGACGAGGACCTGTCCTTCCTGACCGGTCACGCGTCATGAGCCTGCCCGCCGCCAGCACGCACAAGGCCCTGCTCAAGGCCGTCCAGGGCCAGCTCTACGAGCGTCTCGCCGCCGGCCGCGACGTGCGTCTGCTGGTGCGGGAATGGACCGATGCCGTCGATGGCGTGCTGCGCGAGGTCTGGACCGGACATCAGCTCGACCAGGCAGACGATCTGGCCCTGATCGCGGTGGGCGGCTACGGGCGCGCCGAGCTGCAGCCCTGCTCCGACGTCGACGTGCTGGTGCTGCATCGTGCCCAGGAGCTGCCGGCGGATGTGGCGGCAGGCGTCGCCGCCTTCATCACCGAGCTCTGGGACCTAGGCCTGGACGTGGGCTCCAGCGTGCGTTCGCTGCAGACCTGCGAGGCGCTGGCACGCGAAGACATCACCGTCGCCACCAACCTGATGGAGTCACGCACCCTGGTCGGTGACGATGCCCTGCGCCACGAACTGCAGATACTCACCGGCCCTGACCGGCTGTGGCCGGGTCGCGCCTTCTTCATCGCCAAGCGTGACGAGCAGCTCGCCCGGCATGCCAAGCACAACAACACCGAATACAACCTCGAACCCGACCTCAAGAACGCACCCGGCGGCCTGCGCGACATCCAGACCATAGGCTGGGTGGCGAAACGCCATTTCGGCGCCGACACCCTGCGCGACCTGGTCGGTCACGGCTTCCTGACCGAGGCCGAGTTCGAGGAGCTGGATGCCTGCCAGTGCGTGCTCTGGCGCATCCGCTACGCGCTCAACCAGGTCACCGGTCGCAACGAGACGCGCATCCTGTTCGACTACCAGCGCCGCATCGCCGAGCTTTTCGGCCATGGCGACACCCGCGCCAACCGCGGTGTCGAGCAGGTCATGCAGGATTATTACCGCGCTGCCATGCGCATCTCCATGCTCAACGAGATGCTGCTGCAGTATTTCGAGGAAGCCATTCTGGGCGGCGACCAGCCTGCCGACATCGTGCCCGTCAACGCGCGCTTCCAGCTCCGCGACGGCGCCCTCGAAGTCACCCACGAACAGGTGTTCCGCGACCACCCGTCCGCCCTGATCGAGGCCTTTGTCATTCTCGGCGAGCAGACCGAGCTCATCGACGTGCGCGCCAGCACCATCCGGCTGCTGATGCAGAATGCCAGTCGCATCGATGACGACTTCCGCCGCGACCCGGCAAACCGCGCCCTGTTCATGGCGCTGCTTCGCTGCCAGGCCGCGCTGTTCTCCTCGCTGCGCCGAATGAAGCGCTACGGCATCCTTGGCCGCTACATTCCCGCCTTCGGCGCCATCATCGGCAAGATGCAGTACGACCTGTTCCACATCTACACGGTCGACGCCCACACCCTGCTGGTGCTGAAGAACATGCGCCGCTTCCGCTACGCCGAATCGCTGCAGCGCTTCCCGGTGGTGGCCGAGGTGGCGCAACGCCTGCCCAAGCTCGAGCTGCTCTATCTGGCCGGTCTCTTTCATGACATCGCCAAGGGCCGTGGCGGCGATCACTCCGAGCTAGGCGCGGTCGATGCCCGCGACTTCTGCCTGGATCACGGCCTCAGCACCTGGGACGCCAATCTGGTGGCCTGGCTGACGCGACACCACCTGATCATGTCGGTGACTGCGCAGAAGAAGGATGTCTCCGACCCCGACGTGATCAACGAGTTCGCTCGCCTGGTCGGCGACGAGATTCACCTCGACTACCTGTACTCGCTCACCGTGGCCGACATCTGCGCCACCAATCCGACGCTGTGGAACTCCTGGCGCTCGTCGCTGCTGCGCCAGCTCTACCTGCAGACCCGGCAGGCGCTGCGTCGTGGCCTGGTCAATCCCATCGACAAGAGCGAGTGGATTGCCGAGACGCGTGAATCCGCCCGCCGTCTGCTGGCCGAGCAGGGCATCGATGCCCGTGCCGTGGAGCCGCTCTGGGATCAGCTCGGTGACGACTACTTCCTGCGCGAGTCCGCCAGCGACATCGCCTGGCACACCCAGGGCATCCTGCGTCATGATCCCGACAGCGGACCGCTGGTGCTGATCCGCGAAAGCCACAGCGCGCAGTTCGAGGGCGCCACGCAGATCTTCGTCTACACGCGTGACATGCCCAACCTGTTCGCCGCCACGGTGGCCGAGCTCGACCAGCTCCAGCTCAATGTGCTCGATGCCCGCATCATCACCTCGACCAGCCATTATTCGCTGGACACCTACATCGTGCTCGACGAGAACAACGCCCGCATCGAGGACAGCCACCGGCTCGCCCACATCGGCGAGAAGCTGCGGCGCAGCCTGGCCCAGCCGGAGCAGTTCCCGGCCATCGTCGAACGTCGTCTGCCGCGCCGGCTCAAGCACTTCGACGTGCGCACCGAGGTCTACCTGAGCAATGACCTGGCACACCAGCGCACCGTGGTGGAGGTGGTCACGCTCGATCGCCCCGGTCTGCTGGCGCGCATCGGACGCATCTTCATGGAGCACGGCGTGAACCTGCAGAACGCGCGCATCGCGACGCTGGGTGAGCGCGCTGAAGACGTCTTCTTCCTCACCGACAGCCAGCAGCACCCGCTGTCCGACCCGGACCTCTGCGAGCGCCTCTGCGCCGCGCTGCGCACCCAGCTGGACGAACCCTCACGGTAACCCCATGAATCCCGATCTGTCCCTGCTGCACCCCTACCCGTTCGAGAAGCTGGCGGCCCTGTTCAAGGGCCATCAGCCACCGACCGGACTGGCGCCCATCGCGCTGTCCATCGGCGAGCCGCGTCATGCCGCACCCGCCTTTGTCGCCGAAACGCTGACGCGCCACCTGGGCGGCCTGTCGACCTACCCGAGCACGCTTGGTCTGCCCGTTCTGCGCGATGCCATCGCGGCCTGGCTTTGCCGTCGCTTCGGCCTGGCCGCAGTCGATCCGGCCAGCCAGGTGCTGCCGGTGAACGGTACCCGGGAGGCACTGTTCTCGTTCACCCAGGCCGTGGTTGACCGCAGCCGCGTGACTTCCGCCGGCAAGCCGCTGGTGCTGATGCCCAACCCGTTCTACCAGATCTACGAGGGCGCGGCCTTGCTCGCCGGCGCCGAGCCGCACTTCCTGCCCTGCACCGCCGCCAGCGGCCTGCAGCCGGACTTCGACGCGGTACCGGACGACGTCTGGGCACGCACCCAGCTGCTGTTCATCTGCACGCCGGGCAACCCCACCGGCGCCCTGCTCGGCATGGACACTCTGAAGAAGCTGATCGCGCTCAGTGACCGCTTCGGCTTCGTCATCGCCTCTGACGAGTGCTACTCGGAGATCTACTTCGACGAGGCACAGCCGCCCGCCGGCCTGCTCCAGGCCTGTGCCGAGCTGGGCCGTGACGATTACCGCAACTGCGTGGTCTTCCACTCGCTGTCGAAGCGCTCCAACCTGCCCGGCCTGCGCTCCGGCTTCGTCGCCGGCGATGCCAGGCTGCTGTCACCCTACCTGCGCTATCGCACTTACCATGGTTCAGCGATGCCCGTGCAGCATCAACAGGTTTCTGCACAGGTCTGGCAAGACGAGGCCCATGTGAGGGACAATCGCGCACTGTATCGCGAGAAATTCGATCGCGTCTTCGACATCCTCAACCCCGTGCTGCCCTTGCGCAAACCGGACGCCGGCTTCTATTTCTGGGTAGCCACCCCCGGACCGGACGACGCCTTCGCCCGCGACCTGCACCGGGAAACAGCAGTCACCGTGCTGCCAGGACGCTATCTGGCACGCAGCGGCGATGACGGCGTCAACCCCGGCGAAGGCCATGTGCGCATGGCACTGGTCGCCGGCGTCAGCGAGTGTGTCGAAGCCGCGCAGCGCATCCGCCAATTTCTTGCCCGCTGATCGCGGACACCCTTTTCTATTCATGGAGCATGACTGATGACCCTCGCCACCTTCCTCGAAGACGCCTTCGAACGCCGCGCCGAGTTTTCGCCGAAGTCGGCCCCGCAGGACGTGCGTGATGCCGTCAACGAGGCCCTGGCGCTGCTCGACAGCGGTGCTGCCCGTGTCGCGGAAAAGAGCGATGGCGAGTGGCAGGTCAACCAGTGGCTGAAGAAGGCCGTGCTGCTCTCCTTCCGTCTCAACGACAACGTGCCGGTGCCGGCCGGTGGCGGCATGCAGTTCTACGACAAGGTGCCGACCAAGTTCGCCGACTGGAGCGCCGAGCAGTTCGCCGCCTCGGGCATCCGCGTGGTGCCGCCGGCCGTCGCCCGCCGCGGCAGCTTCATCGCGCGCAACACCGTGCTCATGCCGTCCTACGTCAACATCGGCGCCTACGTCGATGAAGGCACCATGGTCGACACCTGGGCCACCGTCGGCTCCTGCGCGCAGATCGGCAAGAACGTGCACCTCTCCGGTGGCGTCGGCATCGGCGGCGTGCTCGAACCGCTGCAGGCCAACCCGACCATCATCGAGGACAACTGCTTCATCGGCGCGCGCTCCGAAGTGGTCGAAGGCGTCATCATCGGTGAAGGCTCGGTGCTCTCCATGGGCGTGTTCATCGGCCAGTCGACGCCGATCTACGACCGCGAGACCGGCGAGATCAGCTACGGCCGCGTGCCCGCCGGCTCGGTCGTGGTGGCCGGCTCGCTGCCGCGCGACAACGGCCGCTACAGCCTGACCTGCGCCGTCATCGTCAAGAAGGTCGACGCCCAGACCCGCAGCAAGACCAGCATCAACGACCTGCTCCGCCTCGCGGACTAAGGTCAATCACGAGCCATACAGAGGAACGCGCGCATGTCGCTGCCCGAACACCGCATGACTCACCTCAAGGCCCTTGAGGCGGAGTCCATCCACATCATCCGCGAGGTTGCCGCCGAATTCGACAACCCCGTCATGCTTTACTCGATCGGCAAGGACTCCTCGGTGATGCTGCATCTGGCGCGCAAGGCCTTTGCGCCCGGCAAGCCGCCGTTTCCGCTGATGCACGTGAACACCACGTGGAAGTTCAAGGAAATGATCAGCTTCCGTGACCGCATGGCCCAGGAAGCCGGCATGGAGCTGTTGTCGCACACCAATCAGGAAGGTCTGGCGGCGAACATCAATCCGTTCGACCACGGCAGCTCCAAGTACACCGACATCATGAAGACCCAGGCCCTCAAGCAGGCGCTGGACAAGTACGGCTTCGATGCCGCCTTCGGTGGCGCCCGCCGCGACGAGGAAAAGTCGCGCGCCAAGGAGCGCGTGTACTCCTTCCGTGACAAGTTCCACCGCTGGGACCCCAAGAGCCAGCGCCCGGAACTGTGGAACCTGTACAACGGCCGCATCAACAAGGGCGAGTCGATCCGCGTGTTCCCGCTGTCGAACTGGACCGAGCTGGACATCTGGCAGTACATCTACCTCGAGAACATCGAGATCGTGCCGCTGTACTTCTCGGCCGTGCGTCCGGTGGTCGAGCGTGACGGCATGCTGGTCATGGTGGATGACGAGCGCCTGCCGCTGCGCGAGGGTGAAGTGCCGATGATGAAATCGGTGCGTTTCCGCACCCTGGGCTGCTACCCGCTGACCGGTGCTGTCGAATCCGACGCCGCCACCCTTCCGGACATCATCCAGGAGATGCTGGTCACCCGCACCTCCGAACGTTCCGGCCGCGCCATCGACCACGACGAGTCGGGTTCGATGGAAAAGAAGAAGCGCGAAGGCTACTTCTGAGCCAAAGCCCCGGACGTTCACAGGACATCACGACATGATCATCGAACATATCGACAACATCCAGGATTACCTGCACCAGCACGAACACAAGGACATGCTGCGCTTCATCACCTGCGGCAGCGTGGATGACGGCAAGTCGACCCTGATCGGCCGCCTGCTTCATGACTCGAAGATGATCTTCGAGGACCAGCTCGCCGCCATCACCCGCGACAGCGTCAAGCACGGCACCACCGGCGAGGAAGTCGACCTGGCCCTGCTGGTCGACGGCCTGCAGTCCGAGCGCGAACAGGGCATCACCATCGATGTCGCCTACCGCTTCTTCGCCACCGACCGCCGCAAGTACATCATCGCCGACACCCCCGGCCATGAGCAGTACACCCGCAACATGGCCACCGGCGCCTCCACCGCCGACGTCGCCGTGCTGCTCATCGACGCGCGCTACGGCGTGCAGGTGCAGACCCGTCGCCACAGCTTCATCTGCTCGCTGCTGGGCATTCGCCATTTCGTCATCGCCATCAACAAGATGGACCTGGTCGAGTTCAGCGAAGCCCGCTACAACGAGATCAAGACCGAATACGAGGCCTTCGTGGCCCAGCTCAACGTGCCGGACGTGCACTACGTGCCGATGTCGGCGCTGAAGGGCGAGAACGTCGTGCATGCCAGCACGCGCATGCCCTGGTACACCGGCACGCCGCTGCTGGAGCTGATGGACACGCTGGCAATCCAGCGCGACGCCGCGCTCGGCGCCCTGCGTCTGCCGGTGCAGTACGTGAACCGTCCCAACCTGGATTTCCGCGGCTTCTGCGGCACCCTGGCCGCCGGCAGCGTGACCCCGGGCATGGCCATCAAGGCGCTGCCGTCGGGCAAGACCTCGACGGTCAAGTCCATCGTGGTCTGGGAAGGCGAACTGCCGGAAGCGCATGCCGGCCAGGCCATCACCCTGACCCTGAACGACGAGATCGACATCTCGCGCGGCGACATGATCATTGCCGCCGACGACGACATGACCATGGGGCACAGCTTCATGGCGCATCTGGTGTGGATGCACGAGGCACCGCTGGTGCTGGGCAAGACCTACGACTTCAAGCTCGGCACCACCTTCACCTCGGGCCAGGTCACCGCGATCGAGCACCAGATCGACGTCAACACGCTGGCGCGCCAGCCCGCCGACAGCCTGCCGCTGAACGGCATCGCCCTGTGCCGCGTCCAGCTCACCAAGGCCGTGGCCTTCGATCGCTACAGCGAATGCAAGGCCACTGGCAGCCTGATCGTCATTGATCGCCTCAGCAACATCACCATCGGCGCCGGCATGATCGCCGCCGAGGCCGCGTCAGTGGCCAGTGTCGACCAGCTGCCCGATGTCACCGCCGATGCCCGCGCCCGTCGTCTCGGCCATCCGGCCCTGCGCCTGGTCATCGAGGCCAGCGGCGCCCGTCTGCTGGCCGAGCTGGTCGAACGCGTGCTGTTCCAGGCCGGCGCCCTGCCGGTGGTGGTCAATGCCGACAACGCCGCCATCCCGGCGCTGCAACAGGCCGGTCTGCTGGTCATCGTCGCCGACGAGGTGGTCGGCGAACGCGCCCTGCGCATCCGCGACGTGGCTCAGCCGATCGCCCCGGTGCAACTGGCTGCCGGCAACGATGCTGCCGCCCAGCAGGTGCTGACCCTGCTGCGTGAACACGGCGTGCTGGGCTGAGCATGGCCGAGCTGCTCATTGCCGGCATCAAGGCCTGTGACAGCATGAAGAAGGCCTTCGCCCGCCTCGACGCGGCGGGCGTGGCCTACGTCTTCCAGGACTTCAAGAAGGTGCCGCCCGATGCCGGCCAGCTTGAACGCTGGCTGACCGCCGCCGGCCCGGAGCTGGTCAACCGCAAGGGCACCACCTGGCGTCAGCTCGACGATGCCGGCAAGGCCCGGGCGGAAACCCCGGAGGGCCTGATCGCGCTGCTGCAGGAGAAGCCGTCACTGATCAAGCGGCCGCTGCTCTCGGATGGCACGCTGACCACGGTCGGGCTGGACTCTCCCCTGCTGCCCTGAACACGGACACGTGGACCGGCTCCCTGCCGGCCCACGTGACCGATCAGTCAAAATAGTTGGCCAAGTGCTTGTCTTGGGAAAAATCTGACGTTAGTTTGGTCTGGTTTTTTCTTCATGAGCACCAGACCACCATGCCAGCCGCCATCGTTTCCCGCTTCAAGTCCCTGCCCCGACTCAACATGCTGCGCACCCTGACCAAGGTGCTGCCAAGTCGAAAACCCCTGGTATTGCTTGGTGAGGGCTCGGCTGTCCGGCTCTGCCACAGCATGGCCGACCAGGGCTTCCAGCGCGTGCTCATCGTCACGGACGAGATCCTGCGTTCACTGGGCACCGTCGATCCCATGGTGGAAGCCTTCAAGGCCCGTGGCATCACCTGCTCGGTGTTTGACGGCGTCAAGCCGGACCCTACCTTCGCCGTGGTTGATGCCGGACTCGCCGCCCTGCGCCAGCTTCGTGGCGACGCCATCCTCGTCGTCGGTGGCGGCTCCGCCATCGATGCCGGCAAGGTGATCTCGCTGTCGGCAGCCTCCGGCAAGACTCCCCTGGAACTGGTCGGCGTGTTCAAGGCGCGTCAGCCCGGCCTGCCCCTGTTCGTGGTGCCGTCGACCTCGGGTACCGGCTCCGAGGTCAGCGTGGCGGCAGTGATCTCGGACAGCGTGACACACGTGAAGTCACTGGTGGCCGACCCCGGCGTGGTGCCGGTGGCAGCCGCCCTCGACCCGCTGGTGACCCGAGGCATGCCGCCCTCGGTGACGGCCGAGACCGGCATTGATGCCCTCACCCACGCCCTGGAAGGCTGGATGAGCGTGTTCGCCGATGAACAGACCGACCAGTACAACCGTGCCGCCGTACGCATGATCCTGGCCAATCTGGAAACCGCCTGCACCGAGCCGGGCAACCTGGCCGCACGTGATGCCATGGCTCTGGCCTCGCACTATGCCGGCCTCAGCCTGAGCACCACCTTCGTCGGCTACGTGCATGCCATCGCCCACCAGCTCGGCGGGCGCTACGGCATTCCGCACGGCCGTGCCAACGCCATGGTGCTGCCGCATGTGCTGGCCTTCAATCTGCCCAGCTGCGCCGACCGTTTCGCCCGTCTGGCCCGCGATCTCGGCCTGACCGCGCCCGGTGCACCGGATGCGGCCGCCGCCCAGGCCCTGCTCAACCGCATCAACGACCTGCTGGCCAGCGTGCCGGTTCGGCGCGGCGGCCAGCAGCTCAAGCCCGAGGACTTCCCGGGCATCATCGAGGATGCCCTGAAGGAGGCGCATGGCACCTACCCGGTGCCGCGCTACATGAACGAAGCGGATGTCGAACAGATCCTGCGCCAGATCCGTGCCGTGACCTGAGCGCCACGCCCGGCCCGGTCGGCAGGTTCCTGACCAGGCCGGATTGCGGCGACAAAAAAGGCGACCCCGGGGTCGCCTTTTTCATGCCCGTCAGCGGATCAATGCGACGATGTCGTGCCCGACGGCTGCGAGTGACCGAGCTGCCTGGCCTTGACCTGGATCAGCCAGTCGGTGGCCGCGATGAAGCCTGCCGAGAACACCAGCACCATGTGGATGATGACCTCCCACTTCAGGGTGTGCTCGGGAATGTTGCCGGCGTCGATGAAGCTGCGCAGCAGGTGGATGGAGGAAATCGTGATCAGCGCCATGCCCAGCTTGACCTTGAGCACGCCGGCATCGACATGGCTGAGCCATTCCGGCTGGTCAGGATGGCCATGGATGTCGAGGCGACTGACGAAGATCTCGTAGCCGCCGACGATGACCATGACCAGCAGGTTGGCGATCATCACCACGTCGATCAGCGACAGCACGCTGAGCAGGATGTCGTCCTCCTGCAGGGTGTCGAGGCTCAAGGTCAGCTCGGTGAGCTTGATCAGGAACTTGTACGAATAGATGCCCAGCGCCACGATCAGGCCCAGGTACATCGGCAGCTGCAGCCAGCGGCTCCAGAAAATCAGGCGACCCAGTCCGGTCTTTGCATGCATCATGTCATCCTCCCGACGAAACGCACGTATTCTAGGGAGGTTGCGGGCACTTCGCACGCCTCCCCTGCCTGCCCCGGAGAATTTTCATGCCGTCACTGTCACGTCCCCTGCTGTTTGCCTCCCTGCTGCTGGCGCCTGCCGTGCATGCCGGCGAACCGGCCCCCACCTTCGACCGCGTCGACTTCCAGGCCGAGGTGTCACGCCAGCTGCCCAACGACCTGATGATCGCGACCGTGGCCGTCGAGCGCCAGGACAAGTCGCCGGCCGCGCTGGCCCGGGCACTGACCGGCATCGGCAATGCCGCCCTGCAGACGGCGAAGGCCTGGCCGTCGGTCAAGGTGCGCACCGGCAACCAGCGCAGCTGGCCGCTCTATGGCAAGGACAACAAGGTCACCGGCTGGAGCGGTCGTGCCGAACTGCAGATCGAGTCGAAGGACTTCAAGGCCGCCGGTGAGCTGCTCGGCCAGCTGCAGGACAGCCTGCAGCTGCAGGGCATCCAGTTCACGGTCTCGGAAGAGACGCGTCAGGGTCTGGAAAAGACGCTGACCGAGGAGGCCATCGCCGCCTTCCGCAGCAAGGCCGATACCGTGCGCTCGGCCTGGGGCGCCAAGGGCTACCGTCTGGTCAGCCTGTCCATCGGCAGCAGTGGCGGCCAACCCATGCCGCGTCCGGAAATGATGATGATGGCAAAGGCGGCCATGGCTGATGCCGCCCCGGCGATGGAAGTGTCAGCGGGCGAGTCACGCCTGTCGCTGACCGTCAGCGGCAGCATCCAGCTGGATCGCTGAGATCAGGCAAGACCCTGGCGCGCCGCGCGCATCAGGGTCTTCATGTCGCGCACCGCCTGACCCAGGCCGCAGAACACGGCGCGGGCGATGATGGCGTGGCCGATGTTGAGCTCGTGCAGCTGCGGCAGCGCCGCGATGCGCGCGGTGTTGTCATAGTGCAGGCCGTGACCGGCATTGACCACCAGACGCCCCTGCGCGTACTCGGCTGCCAGACGGATGCGCTGGAACTCGCGCTCGATGACCTCGGGATCGGTGGCCTCGGCATAGGCGCCGGTATGCAGCTCGATGGTGGGCGCACCGGCACGGATGGCAGCGTCGATCTGCGCCGGCTCCGGATCGATGAACAGCGACACGTCCATGCCCAGGGCGCCCAGACGGCGGCAGGCAGCGCTGACGCGGTCAAAGCCACCGACCACGTCGAGCCCGCCCTCGGTGGTCAGCTCCTCACGCTTTTCCGGCACCAGACAGACGTGTCTGGGGCGAATCTCCTCGGCAAAGCGCAGCATGTCCTCGGTAACGGCCATCTCGAGATTCATGCGTGTCTGCAGCACCTCGGCGAGCACGCGCACGTCACGCTTCTGGATGTGCCTGCCATCCTCGCGCGGGTGCACGGTGATGCCGTCAGCACCATGCTCCTCGGCCATCAGGGCGGCATGCACCGGCTCCGGATAACGGGTGCCGCGGACCTGGCGCAGCGTGGCGACATGATCGATGTTGACGCCGAGATACAAGGCTGACATGACAGCTCTCCTGAACGGTTAGGCGGGTTTCGCCGGTTGCATGGCGAGAAAGAGGTCACGGCTCTTGAGCGGGCGGTCACCCAGCAGCGGCGCCAGCGCAGCACGGTAGAGCGCCTTGGCGAGCCGCCGGCGTGATGGCGTATCGAGCTCGTCGCGGCCGACCGCGAGAATGTCGGCACCGCTCCAGGCACCGGTCTGACCCTCTCTGGCCGGCAGCCAGCCGTGCTGGGGATAGTACTGGTAATGCAGGGCCGCTTGCAGCGGCTGATCGGTGTCTGCCTGACGTTCGTGGCTGATGCTCTGCCCCATGGCATCCAGCAGTTGCCGCTCGAAGCGGCGCAGGGCCGGCTCGATGGCGTCTGGCGATGTCGCTTCCGCCAGCTCGCCGAGCGCTCCGGCATAGGCCACGAACAGCTCGCCCTGGGCCAGATCGCGCGGCAGCAGCCGCACCAGCAGCTCGTTCAGATAGAGCCCGGAGAACAGCGCGTTGCCGGTCAGCGACAGCGGCACGCCCGCCGGCTCGGCAGCGGTCACGGTGTGCAGATCGCCGGCACCGGCAAGCTGGATGAACCAGGGCTGGAACGGTGCCGGCATGGTCTGGCCCTTGCGGCGCGCGCCCCTCAGCACGGCAGCGACACGTCCGCGTGCCGGCAGGAAGAAGTCGGCCAGCACGCTGGTTTCGCGATACGGTCTGGCATGCAGCAGATACGCCGGTTGCCAGTCGCGATCACGTGTCATGTGCGCGGCCTCGGCTCAGAGATCGCTGTAGCCCAGGCTTTTCAGGGCGCGCTCGTCATCGGACCAGCCACCCTTGATCTTGACCCACAGCGACAGGAAGATCTTGCTGCCGAACAGCTTCTCCATGTCCAGGCGCGCCTCGGTGCCGATCAGCTTGAGGCGCTGGCCGCCATCGCCGATCACGATCTTCTTCTGACCTTCACGCTCGACCAGGATGCAGGCGGAAATGCGCAGCAGCTTGCCTTCCTGCTTGAACTCCTCGATTTCCACGGTCATTTCGTAGGGCACTTCCTCGCCGAGCTGGCGCATGATCTTCTCGCGCACCATCTCGGCGGCGAGAAAACGCTGCGAACGGTCGGTGACCTGGTCCTCGTCATAGAACGGCGGCGAGAACGGCAGGCGCTGGCCGACCGCATCGTGCAGACGATCCAGGTTGTGGCCCTTGAGTGCCGATACCGGAATCACTTCGGCAAAGGGCAGGCGCTGCGACAGCTGCTCGATGTGCGGCAGCAGCGCGGCCTTGTCCTCGATCGTGTCGACCTTGTTGATCACCAGCAGCACCGGCAGGTTGACCTTCTGCAGCTTGGTCAGAACCAGCTCGTCGTCCGGCGACCACTTGAGGCCGTCGACCACGAACAGCACGACGTCGACATCCTTGAGGGCCGAGGTCGCCGCCTTGTTCATGTAGCGGTTGATGGCCTTGCGCTCCTCGCCATGGATGCCCGGCGTGTCGACGTAGATGGCCTGCACCTTGTCACGGGTGACGATGCCGAGCATGCGGTGACGCGTGGTCTGCGGCTTGCGCGAGGTGATGGCGATCTTCTGGCCGAGGATGTGGTTGAGCAGCGTCGACTTGCCGACATTGGGACGCCCGACGATGGACACGTAGCCGCAGCGGTAGTCGGCCGGTATCGCCGACGGCGTCTTGGCAGCACCGGCAAAGAACGAATTGATGAGGTCATCGGACGTGGACATCAGGACTCCTGGGTCGCCGTGATCTGCGCCAGAATGGCGGCAGCGGCATCTTGTTCGGCGAGACGGCGACTGGGGCCGCGGCCCTCGGCCACCAGATCCTGCGTGCTGTCCGGCAAGGCCGCAACCTGGCAGCGGACCTGGAAATGCTGCTGGTGGGCGACACCGGTCACCGACAGCAGCGTGTACGTGGGCAGCTCAAGACGCCGGCCCTGCAGCCATTCCTGCAGACGGCTCTTGGCATCCTTGAGGGCCTCGCCGGCACGGATGCCGGTCAGGCGCTCACCATACCAGCGCCGGATATGGTCCTGCATCTCCGCCGGCGTGACGCCATCGCGATGCATGGCACCAAGCACGGCCTCGACCGCATCGGCGAGGATGGAGTCGCGGCGGAAACCGCCACTCTTGAGCTCGCCCGAGCCCATGTGCAGATAGTCACCCAGCTTCCACTCGCGCGCCAGTGACGCCAGGGTCTCCTCGCGCACCAGGGTCGCGCGCAGGCGCGACAGGCGGCCCTCGTCCTCGTCGGGAAACTGCTGATACAGGCAATCGGCTATGACGAAATTGAGCAGGGCGTCGCCGAGAAACTCCAGACGCTCGTTGTTGTGGCGTCCGGACACGCTGCGGTGGGTCAGCGCCAGGCGCAACCAGGCCTCGTCGTGAAAACGGTAGCCCAGCACGCGCTGCAGGCGTGCCAGCGCGTCACTCACTCGATGCCCCCGTTGCGCGAGAAGCTGGGCCAGTTCAGGCCGGGCTTCTTGTGCATCCAGATCGCCACTGCCTTGCCCACGATCAGGTGCTCGGGCACCGGACCCCAGAAGCGGCTGTCATTGGAGTTGTCGCGGTTGTCGCCCATCACGAAGTACTGCCCTTCCGGCACCGTGAAACGCCAGTCAGCGCCCACCGGATCGCGGCCGATCTCTTCACGGATGGTGTACTGGCGCTCGCCCTGCGACTCGCGCCAGACCTGCTCCCAGGGCGCCTCGACCGGCGTCTCCGAGACCAGGCTGCGTGCCACCGGCTTACCGTTGATGAAAAGCTGTTCGCCGCGGCTCTCGACCTGGTCACCGGGCAGACCGATGACGCGCTTGATGTAGTTCATGCCCGGCTGCGGCGGAAACTTGAACACCATGACATCGCCACGCTCGGGCAGCGCAACCGGCAGGATTTCGCGGTTCAGCACCGGCAGGCGCAGGCCATAGCTGAACTTGCTGACCAGCACGTAGTCACCGACCTGCAGCGACGGCAGCATGGAACCGGAGGGGATGGTGAACGGCTCAGCCACGAACGAGCGCAGCACCCAGACCACGGCAAGCACGGGAAAGAAGCTGTGTGCGGTCTCGAACAGCCAGGGTTCGCGCTGCAAGCGCTCGCGGGCCTCGGCCGGCAAGGCGGCCCCCTGCGCTGCCGCCGTCGTCTCGGCGGCAGCCAGGCGGCGCAGGCGGCCCGGCTTGAGCAGCAGGGCATCAAAGGCCCAGAGTGCTCCGCAGACCAGCACGGCCACCGTCAGTACCAGGGAAAAATCAATGTCCATGCCGCACTCCGGGGCTGCGGGCGGTGTGTCCGCCCGGGTTCACAGGCTTACTTGTCGACCTTGAGCACGGCCAGGAAGGCTTCCTGCGGGATTTCCACGCTGCCGACCTGCTTCATGCGCTTCTTGCCTTCTTTCTGCTTCTCGAGAAGCTTCTTCTTGCGCGACACGTCGCCGCCATAGCACTTGGCGAGCACGTCCTTGCGCATGGCCTTGACGGTCTGGCGCGCGATGATCTGCGCACCGATGGCGGCCTGGATGGCGACATCGAACATCTGGCGCGGAATCAGTTCCTTCATCTTCTCGACGATGGCCATGCCGCGGTAGCGGGCATTGGCGGTGTGGCAGATCATCGCCAGCGCGTCGACACGCTCGCCGTTGATGAGGATGTCGACACGGGCCAGGCTGGCGTTCTCGAAGCGGCTGAAGGCGTAGTCCAGCGAGGCGTAGCCGCGCGAGCAGGACTTCAGGCGGTCGAAGAAGTCGAGCACGACCTCGCCCATGGGCACGTCATAGGTCAGCGCCACCTGCTTGCCGTGGAACAGCATGCTCTTCTGCACGCCGCGTCGCTCCTGGCAGAGCTTGATGACGTCGCCGACGAACTCCGGCGGCACCAGGATGTGGCACTCGGCAATGGGCTCGCGGAACTCCTCGACCGATCCCGTGTCAGGCAGCTTCGAAGGGTTGTCGACGTAGAGGGTCTCGCCCTTCTTGGTCACGATCTCGTAGATCACGGTCGGTGCCGTGGTCAGCAGATCGAGGTTGTATTCGCGCTCCAGACGCTCCTGCACGATTTCCATGTGCAGCATGCCGAGGAAGCCGCAACGGAAGCCGAAGCCCAGCGCATCCGACGACTCCGGCTCGAAGAACAGCGCCGAGTCGTTCAGGGTCAGCTTGGACAGGGCATCGCGGAACGGCTCGTAGTCATCCGAGGAGATCGGGAAGAGGCCGGCGTAGACCTGCGGCTTGACCTTCTTGAAGCCGGGCAGAATGGCCACGTCAGGCGTGGTCGACAGGGTCAGGGTGTCGCCGACCGGTGCGCCGAAGATGTCCTTGATGCCGGCGATGACGAAGCCCACTTCACCCGCTTCGAGCAGACCGGTTTCCTGGTGCTTGGGGTTGAACACGCCGACGCTGGTGACCAGGTGGGTCTGGCCGGTGCTCTTGACCAGGATCTTGTCGCCCTTCTTGACGCGGCCGTGCTTGACACGCACCAGCGACACCACGCCCAGGTAGTTGTCGAACCAGGAGTCGATGATCAGGGCCTGCAAGGGCGCATCACGATCTCCCTCGGGCGCCGGGATGCGCGCGACCAGGGCCTCGAGCACGTCGACGACACCGAGACCGGTCTTGGCCGAGCACTGCGGCGAATCAACGGCTTCGACGCCGATGATCTCCTCGATTTCCTCGCAGACGCGATCGGGATCGGCCTGCGGCAGATCGATCTTGTTCAGCACCGGCATGACCTCCAGGCCCTGCTCGATGGCGGTGTAGCAGTTGGCCACCGACTGCGCCTCCACACCCTGGGCGGCATCCACCACCAGCAGGGCACCCTCGCAGGCCGCCAGCGAACGGCTGACCTCGTATGAGAAGTCGACATGACCGGGGGTGTCGATGAAGTTCAGCTGGTACTTCTGGCCGTCCTTCTGCGAGGTGTAATACAGGGTGACCGAGTGCGCCTTGATGGTGATGCCGCGCTCGCGCTCGAGGTCCATGGAGTCAAGCACCTGCGCCTGCATCTCGCGGTCCTCGAGGCCGCCACAGATCTGGATGAAGCGGTCAGCCAGCGTCGACTTGCCATGGTCGATGTGAGCGATGATGGAAAAATTGCGGATGTTCTTGATGTCGGACACGGACTCTTACCCGGATGGGGGCTATGCAAAGTCGCGAAGTGTAGCATGCAGCTGACGCGCTGGTGAGCGGACAGCACAGGCTGGCGCGTTGCCGGCGCCAGCCTCCCGCAGCCATGATCGGGCTGCCGCGACGGCTCAGCCGCCCTCCGGCTGCGGCATGCGCAGTGCCAGGATCTGGCTGCTGCCGCGACGCACGATGCTGATCGGCAGGGTCTTGCCGGCGGGCTGGCCGCTCATCACGGCAGCAAAGTCCTGGGTGGAGTTGATCACGGTACTGCCGACGCGATTGATGACATCACCCACCGCCAGACCGGCCTCCGCCGCCGAGCCTTCGCTGACCCGCACCACCAGCGTGCCGGCCTTGACCTTGAGCGCCGTCTTCTCGCTGGGTAGCAGATCGCGAACCACCAGACCGAGGCGGGAAAAGTCCGGCGCCTCCTTCTTGCCGGCACCCTTGGCTGGCGTACCGGCAGCCGTCTCTTCGGCCTCCGGCAGGGCGGCCACCTTGACCATCACGGTCATCGGCTTGCGCTCGCGCACCACCGTCAGGCGATAGCTCTCACCAACCTTGGCACGCCCCACCGACTGCGGCAGCTCGGCTGACAGGTTGAGCGCACGGCCATTGAATTCGGTCACCACGTCACCCTGGCGCAGTCCGGCCTCGGCCGCCGGGGAGCCCGGCTCGATGCCGGCGATCAGCGCCCCGGCAGGCCGCTCCAGACCATAGGCATCAGCCAGCTCGCGCGTGACCTCCTGGATGGAGACGCCGAGGTAGCCACGTCGCACCTTGCCATGCTCGCGCAGCTGCTCCACCACCTCCATGGCGACATCGATGGGAATCGCGAACGACACGCCCATGAAGCCGCCGGAGCGGCTGTAGATCTGCGAATTGATGCCGACCACCTCACCCGCCGCATTGAACAGCGGACCGCCGGAATTGCCGGGGTTGATGGCGACATCGGTCTGGATGAAGGGCACGTAGGCCTCGTTGGGCAGGGCCCGGGCCTTGGCGCTGACGATGCCGGACGTGGCCGAGTAGTCGAAGCCGAACGGCGAGCCGATGGCCAGCACCCAGTCGCCGACGCGCAGCGCACCCGGGCTGCCGATCTTCACGGCCGGAAGATTGCCTGCCGGAATCTTGAGCAGGGCGATGTCGGTGCGCGGGTCGGTGCCGATGACCTTGGCCTCGACCTCGCGTCGGTCACTGAGGCGAACCATTACCTTGTCGGTGTTGTCGATGACGTGGTTGTTGGTCAGCACGTAGCCATCGGCGCTGATGATGAAGCCGGAGCCGAATGACTGGCGCTGGCGTGGCTGCTGCGGCTGCAGGTCCAGCCCGTAGAAGCGGCGCAGCAGCTCCTGCATTTCCTCGCTGGAGGCATTGGCGGCCGGGCGCGAGCGCGCGGTGGCGCTGATGTTGACGACCGACGGGCTGGTGCTGGCAACAATGTCGGCTAATTCGGGCAGCGCCGCTGCCACCGGCAGGGGCGCCAGACCGCAGGCAAACACGGACATCAGCATCAGGGCAGGAAGACCGGGACGGCGGGACGGCGACATCGACTCTCTCCAGGACAAGCCACGAACACATCAGGATAGTGGCGACAGTTTGCGGGCGCTGCAAGGGGACTCGGGCAGGCCGCAAAGCGGCCACATCCCTGCCATAACGTCGCCTGTCGCGGCGCGCTGACACGCTGCCGGCGAGCAATGTGTCACTGTCCTGCAGCTGTCCGGCCCGACGGTCTCGCCAGCACGCGGCCGGCACCGCATACTGTGGCATCATCACGCTTTCATGACAGCCAGCCTGATTTTCCATGAACACGACTTACGAGCATGACGTGCTGGTCATCGGCAGCGGTGCCGCCGGCATGACCCTGGCACTCAACCTGCCCGCGCACCTGCGCATCGCCCTGCTGTCCAAGGCAGTGCCCACCGAGGCCAGCACCTACTACGCCCAGGGCGGTGTCGCCGCCGTGCTGGATGCCACCGACTCGCTGGGCAGCCATGTCAGCGACACCCTGGTGGCCGGTGCCGGTCTCTGCCACGAGGACAGCGTCACCTTCACCGTCGAGCATGGTCCCGAGGCCGTGAACTGGCTGGTGCAGCAGGGTGTGCGCTTCACCCTGGACGAAAGTGATCATCTGCACCTGACCCGTGAAGGCGGCCATTCGCATCGCCGCATCATTCACGCCGACGATGCCACCGGGCGTGCCATCTCCACCGGTCTGCTGGACAGGGTACGTGCCGCCGCCAACATCGATCTGCTGGAAAATCGCGTCGCCGTCGACCTGATCACCACGCACAAGCTCGGACACGCCGGTGACAACCGGGTGCTCGGCGCCTACGTGCTGGACAAGGACAGCGGCGAGGTGGATGTCTTTCGCGCCCGTTTCGTGGCCCTGGCCACCGGAGGCGCCAGTCGCGCCTACCTCTACACCAGCAATCCCGACATCGCCACCGGTGACGGCATCGCCATGGCCTGGCGGGCCGGCTGCCGTGTCGCCAACATGGAATTCAACCAGTTCCATCCGACCTGCCTGTACCATCCGCAGGCCGGCACCTTCCTGATCACCGAAGCCATGCGCGGCGAAGGCGCCCTGCTGCGCCTGCCCGACGGCACCCGCTTCATGCCCAGCTTCGATGAGCGTGCCGAGCTCGCGCCACGCGACATCGTGGCTCGCGCCATCGATTACGAAATGAAGCGTCTTGGCATACGTTGCGTCTATCTCGACATCTCGCACCAGCCCGCCGACTTCATCAAGGCGCACTTCCCCAACATTCACCAGAAGTGCCTGGAGCTGGGCATCGACATCACCACCGACCCCATCCCGGTGGTGCCGGCCGCACACTTCACCTGCGGCGGCGTGATGGTCAACGGGCACAGCGAAACCGATGTGCAAAACCTCTATGCCATCGGTGAAACCTCGTTCACCGGACTGCACGGCGCCAACCGCATGGCGAGCAACTCCCTGCTCGAATGCGTGGTCTATGCCATGGCCGCCGCACGCGACATCAGCACCCGTTTCGACAGCACGCCGCCGCCCTCCGCCTGCCCGGCATGGGATGCCTCGCAGGTGCGCGATCCGGACGAGGATGTGGTGATCCTGCACAACTGGGACGAGCTGCGCCGTTTCATGTGGGACTACGTCGGCATCGTGCGCACCACCAAGCGGCTGGAGCGCGCGCTGCACCGCGTGCAGCTGCTGCAGGACGAGATCGAGGAGTACTACAGCCACTACCGGGTGTCGGCCAACCTGCTCGAACTGCGCAATCTGGTGATGGTGTCCGAGCTGATCATCCGCTGCGCGCTGATGCGCAAGGAGTCACGCGGCCTGCATTACACGCTGGACTACCCCGAGCTGGACAGCGTCATCCAGGACAGCGTGCTGGTGCCGGAGCAGTCGACCTGGCGAGTGCCCTCGCTGTCGACCCGGGACCGCGCGATCGCCAGCGCAGGCTGACCCGCAGGCGCCGCCAGTCATCCGCCGGCAGCTGATCGGACCACAGGGCCAGACGCCAGATGCGTGGCTGCTGACCCGGTGCCAGATCGGCGGCCTGCTCCCGCCAAGCCAGACAGAGCAGATGGCGCGCATCGCGTACCGGTCCGTGCAGATCGGCATGAGCCGTGCTGCCATCCACCAGGGTCAGTCGCCACCCGGTGGCAATCTGCCGGCAGGCCCGCACGTCCGCGTCATTGACGCGCCCGGATTGCCACCGGATCAGTCCGGCCCAGATGGCGACCAGCACGACGGCTGCGCCCTGCAACCAGGGCTGAGCATGACTGCAGGCAATCGCGGGCAATGCCAGCAGGAGCAGCGCCAAACACCAGAGCCGAGCCAGGCGTGAGGCGCGGAAACGGTGCTCAGGTTGCCAGACGCCGGAGCACGACATGCACTATGCGCTCCAGCTCGGCATCGTCGGGAACGGTGTATTGCATGAACCAGGACAACAGGTCGACATCCTCCTCGGCCAGCAGACGCTGAAACAGGTCCTGCTCCTCGGCACTGACATCACGGTAATGCTCCTCCATGAAGGGTTCCAGCAGCACGTCGAGCTCCTTGAGCCCGCGACGGCATTGCCAGCGCAACCGGCGCTCGGCATCGGTAAATGGCCGCGACATAGAAAATCCTGCAGTCCTGATCCTGAACGCGGCATTATAGATCTTGTAAATAGCCACGCGATCCCCATTTCGCCACCATGTCCGTCATCTTGTGACCTTGTCATCCGGGAGTCTTCATGTCGTCTGCCAGCCTCTACCCGCGCCCGGCCCTTGCCGAACGGGAAGCCACCGCCAGCCTGCTGGCCTCGGCCGACCTGCAGGCCCTGCTGCCGCTGGCGACCCTGGCCGTGACCGGCCCTGATGCCGCCAACTTTCTGCAAGGTCAGGTCACCTGCGACATGCGTGAGGTGACGACGGAAAGCAGCCGTCCGGGCGGCCTGCTCAACCTCAAGGGTCGTCTCCAGATCAGCTTTCGTGTGCTCGCCGTGGCCGACGGCTTTGTTCTGGTTCTGCCCGCCGACCAGCTTGCGGCAGCGCAGCAGCGCCTGGGCAAATACGCCGTCTTCTCCAAGGTGACGTTGACGGCCGGCGGCTGGCAGGTCGCTGGCGTGCTCGGCCAGCATGCCTGGCAGGCCAGCGGCCCGTGGCCTGCCGAACCGAACCAGGTTTGCCAGGACGAGGGCCGGATGAAACTGCATCTGCCGGGCCACTTTCGCGGACTGGTGCTGACGGCAGCTGCTGCCGGCAGTGCCGAGGTGACGGCAGACGCAGCGGCCTGGCAGGCCTGGCTGACCGGCAGCCTGCGTGCCGGTGACCTGATGCTGCCAGCCGCCGACAGCGAACGCTTTCAGCCCCAGGAGCTGGATTTTCATGTCCTGCAGGGCGTGAGTTACCAGAAGGGCTGCTATCTGGGTCAGGAAATCGTGGCGCGGCTGTATTTCCGCGGGCAGCTCAAGACCCGTCTGGCCTGCCTGCAGGGCAGCGATCCAGGCGGTGATGACGCGCTGACCCTGGTGTCAGGCACGCCAGTGACCGCACATGGCCAGACTGTCGGCGAACTGGTGGCGGCGAGCTGGGGCGACCCGGCCCATGTCACCGTGCTGGCGCTGCTGCGTGACGACAGCGAGCACTATGAGCTGATCAGCCAGGAAGGCCGCTCATTGACCCTGAGCGCCCTGCCCTTCACCCGCTGAGCGTTCGCCTCAGCTGCCGTAGCAGGCTTCGAGATCGTCCAGCGGCAGCGCATGACCCGCCGGCACCTGATCAAAGCCGGCCAGCCACGCCGGCGTGACCTCGGCCAGCGTGGCCGGCTGCCAGCGCGGCTGCTGGTCCTTGTCGATGAGCAGGGCACGCACGCCTTCGGGGAAATCATGGCGGGCAGCACAGTGCGTCGCGATTCGCCACTCGTCACGGAACACCTGCGCCAGCGACTGCCGGCTGCCACGGTGCCACTGCTGCCAGACCAGCGCGGTACTGGTGGGCGAGCCGGCACGATACGTGGACATCGCCTTGGCAAGCCAATCCTGCTCCGGCACGACATCCCGCCAGACCGCATCCAGCGTGACCAGATCGGCATGGGCACAGACCGCTTCGATGGCGTCCTCCCGTGACAGCAGCGCCGACGCGGGCGCAGACAAGGCGCGTGCACGCAGCACGGCCTGCACCTGGTCAGCATGCTCGGCGGCATCGCCAGACCAGGCCAGGCCGGCCAGATCATCCAGCAGGGGCTGCCAGTCGCTGCTCGACAGCTGATCCGTGGCCAATCCGAGCGCGAGGGCATCGGCACCGTTGAAATGCTGCGCGGTCAGACCCAGGTAGAGCCCGAAGCGGCCAGGCAGACGTGACAGGAAGTAGCTGCCGCCAACATCCGGGAACAGTCCGATGCTGATCTCGGGCATGGCCATGCGGGTGGTCTCGGTCACCACGCGGAAGCGCGCGCCCATCCACAGACCCATGCCGCCACCCATGACGATGCCGCTGCCCCAGACCAGCAGGGGCTTGGGAAACTGGTGGATGGCGTAGTCCAGGCGATATTCGCGGGCAAAGAAATGCCCGGCCGCCAGGGCATCGCCCTCGCCGCTGCGCGCGAACTCGGTAAGCCGTCGCACGTCACCCCCGGCACAGAAGGCGCGCTCGCCGCGACCGCGCAGCAGCACCATGACCACGCGTTCGTCGGCTGCCCACGCCGCCAGCTGCGGTAGCAGGCAGTCGACCATGTCCAGGGTCAGGGCATTGAGGCTGCGCTCGCTGTCCAGGGTGGCGATGCCAAGGCATCGTCCGGACGCCAATTCACGGGTTTCACACTGTACCGGCAGGGATGTCACGACTCACTCCTCAGGCAGGCGCCCGGCTCAGGATGGCAGGGCCCAGTCGATGGGGGCCTGACCGCGCTCGCGCAGCCAGGCATTGGCACGGGAAAAATGCCGGCAACCGAACCAGCCGCCACGATTCGCCGACAGCGGCGACGGGTGAGCGGCGGTCAGCACGCAATGACGACGGGTGTCGATGATACGTCCCTTGCGCTGGGCGTACCCTCCCCAGAGCATGAACACCAGGCCTTCACGCTCACGGTTGAGCACCTCGATGACGGCATCGGTGAAACGCTCCCAGCCCCTGCCCTGATGCGATGCGGCCTCGCCGGCGCGTACGGTGAGCACGCTGTTGAGCAGCAGCACACCCTGCCCTGCCCAGCTGCGCAAGTCGCCGTGAGGCGGAGGCAGGATGCCGAGATCCTGGTGCAGCTCGCGAAAGATGTTCTGCAGCGATGGCGGCTGGCGCTGCCCGGGCGGCACCGAAAAGCTCAGGCCATGCGCCTGGCCCGGACCGTGATAGGGGTCCTGACCCAGAATGACCACGCGCACAGCCGACAGCGGCGTGGCATTGAAGGCGGCAAAGATCTGGTTGCCCGGCGGGTAGACCGGATGTCCGGCGGCCTTTTCCTCACGCAGGAAATCACGCAGTGCATCCATCCAGGGCTGGCGCAAGGTGGCATCCAGACTGGCATGCCAATCCGGCGGCAGCTGCACCGGGCGTGCCGGCATCGCGGCAGCATCCAGACTCATCACCACAGCCCCTTGATCTGGTAATGCAGTGCCTCGCGTATCCAGTTCTGCTGCGTCGTGGCAGAGCTTTCGATCAAGGCTTCGTATTCAATCCGGCGCACCGTGGCCAGCACGCAACGGGCAGCCTGCTCAGGCTGCCTGAGACCGGCCTGACGCAACCAGGGAAGCAGCAGCCCCATCCAGCGCAGGGCCATGTCACGCACGGCCGGCTGCAGCTCCGGCTCGTGCAGGGCGGCATACCAGAAGGCATACTCCATGACCACCTGCTCACGGTGATCGCGCAGGCGCTGGGCGATGTAGTCGGCCGCCAGATCCGTCAGCAGGTCGCTCCAGCGAGGATCATCCGGGCCTAGCGCAACCTCGCTCATGCGCTCGGCAGCCTGCAGCCAGAACGGCTGGGTGAAGCGCGTGTAGGCCTCTTCGGCAAAGAGCTGAAAGGACTGCACCAGTAGCTCGTGAATGTCCTTGAAGTAATAGGTCGTGGACGCCAGCGGCACGCCGGCCGCTTCGGCGACCGCGCGATGGCGCACGCCGCGGACACCGTCACGCAGCACCACCTGCCAGGTGGCGCGCAGAATGGCCGTGCGCCGCAGCTCGCCGCGCTGCTGCCGCTGCACACTGGACGATGCCGGTCTGCCCGCCGCCGTGGCGGCCGGCTCTGCTGCATCCATGCGGGTCTCTGAACTCACCTTGAGGTCCACTCCCTGCTGCGAGGTCATGCTGATTCTGCAATGAAAAAGGGCCCGAGGGCCCTTTTTCATCACCACCAGAACACTTACTTCTGGATCAGGAACTCGACGCGACGGTTCAGCTCGCGGCCTTCGTCGTTGTCGTTGCTGGCAACCGGACGGGACTCGCCGTAGCCGGCAGCTTCCAGGCGGCTGGCATCGATGCCGTAGCCCACCAGGTAGTCACGCACTTCGTTGGCACGATCACGCGACAGCTTCATGTTGTAGGCATCGCTGCCACGGCTGTCGGTGTGGCCGGAGATGGCGATGCGGGTGCTCGGGTCGTTGCGCAGGAAGGCCACGACGTTTTCCATCAGACGCTGGGCATTGGCGGTCAGACGGGCCGAGTCGAACTCGAAGGTGATGTCGCGCATGACCAGGGTCTGCTCGACGACACAGCCGTTGCCGTCAACCTTGGCACCTTGCGGGGTGTTCGGGCACTTGTCGCGCTCGTTGATGACGCCGTCACCGTCGTCGTCAACCTGGGCTTCCTCGACCACGACCTTCTCGACCGGCACTTCCTTGATGACGATCTTCTCGACCGGCACTTCCTTGACCACGATTTCCGCGGCCGGCTTGCCGAGGGCCATTTCCAGGCCGACAGCGGCGCGGTAGTCGATCAGACCCTTGTCGCCATCATTGAGGCCATTGTCGTAGGTGTCGTAGACGGCGCGCACTTCGCCACGCAGGCGCAGGTTGTCATAGCCGAAGATGGCCTTGGTGAAGCCGGCACCGACGTTCACGTACGGGCTGAATTCGTCGTCATCCTTGCCGAACACGTCGTTGTAGACGCCACCGGCACCGGCAACCAGGTAGGGGGTGAATTCGCTGCGGTCACCGAAGGCGTACTGCAGGTCGGCACCGACGCCGTACTGGTAGAAGTCGGTGTCGTTGCCATTGCCGGTCTCGACGGTGTCACCGAAGAACTGGCCTTCGAGCCAGAGGTTCTTGGAGATGTTGCCGAGGCGCTGACCGAAACCGGCCTGGTAACCGACGCTGCCGCCATCGGCACCGCGATCCTTGTCGGCTTCGAGATAGAAGCCACCGAAGTAGACGTACTTGTCATAGACACTGCCCGCAGAACCTTCAGCGGCAATGGCGGTCGTGGAGGCACCGGCCAGAGCGGCGGCGGCAATGGCCAGTCGCAGGGATTGGGAGAAAGCCTTGGCGTTCATGTCTGATCCTCAAGAAAGTGTATGCGGCAGTCCGTTTGCGTGCCTTGACTGCAAGGTTACTGGAAACGTAAGTGCTCTAAACACGGAATATACAAGAAATTAACAAAAAAAATCCGGCCGTCGGTCAACCCGACCGATCCTTGCTTTTCACCACGTACTGGAACAGGGCATCCATGCGCTCGCCGAAGTAGCGCTGGGTGGCTTTTTCCATGGCAGTGGCGACCTCGGCCTCGACCGCGACGTCGATGATCGGACGCAGCCGCCAGAGAATGTCGGCCAGCTGCGGAACATCGCTGCCCAGCGACGGCTTGCCGGCGCCCAGCGGCTCGAGCACGTGATGCGCCACCAGCTGCATGAGCTGGTTGGCAACCTGCTCGACATTGGCACGCAGACCGCCCAGCACGTCCAGCAGACTCATCATGGGAACACCCATGGCGACCAGCTCGAGCCCGGCGTTGAACAGGCGCGGACTGGGTACGCGAAAACGCGCGCCGTCAACCTGCACCAGGTTCAGTTGCACGGCACGGCCAAGCAGCTCGGGCGTCATCTGGCGACCGAATGCCGTCATCAGTTCGGACAGTTCGTAATAGACCGGCACATCCTCGGACCAGGGCGAGGTGATGGCCTGCTCGAGACCGAGCAGCTGGCGCAGATCCTGCCCCCGCTCCCAGGCCCCGATGAGTTCGGCGATGTTGCCGAGGCTGTAACCGCGCGCCAGCAGCGGACCGATCATGCGCAGACGGGCCAGGTGGGCGTCGGAATAGATGCCGGTACGGCCGCGGATCTCGGGAGGCGGAATCAGGCCCTTGTCCTGGTAGGCCCGCACGTTGCGGACTGTCATGCGCGCAATCTGCGCCAGCTCGTCGATGGTGAATTCACGCACCGAGGATGCAACCGCTGTCTCCGGATCACCGGCTGACAGTTGAGGATCGCTGGGTTCACTCATCCGGCAATGTCCCGACCACGTGGAAGAATTCGAGGACTATACCGCAGTCGTGGCGATAGTTCTCGCCTTGCTGACAGGTTCCGCTGTGACAGTCGTTGTAATTGCCGGGGATGTCGCCTGCTCCAGCGTGGTCAGCCAGGCCAGGGCCTGCTCCCTGCTCGCTCCGCACATGTCGAGCTCCGGGCGCAGGCCGGAACACACGGCAGGTCGCTCAGGCCGGCCGAACAGGCGGCA
>VFQO010000604.1_pt1 | contig 35932 bp, 26 predicted proteins | sample 3512331 | NCBI WGS metagenome assembly VFQO01 (sample SAMN10412371, study PRJNA504923) | tailings metagenome | isolation source: Replicate 3 from Balatoc abandoned mine | place: Philippines: Itogon, Benguet | collected 2017-08-28 | reverse complement strand
ACATCGCCGGGCTGATCCTGCTGGGCGCAGCGCCCTGCACCGCGATGGTGTTCGTATGGTCGCAGATGACGCGGGGCGATCCGGCCTATACGCTGGTGCAGGTCGCGGCGAACGATCTGGTGATGATTGTCGCTTTCGCGCCGATTGTGGCGCTGTTGCTGGGCGTGACCGATATCGCGGTGCCATGGGAGACCTTGCTGCTGTCGGTGGCGCTTTATGTGGTGATCCCGCTGGTGGCGGGCGCGCTGACCCGTGCCCGTGTGATTGCCAGCCATGGCGGCGATGCGGCGGCAATCGATGCCTTCACCGCGCGATTGAAGCCGTGGTCGATCATCGGCCTGCTGGCGACAGTGGTCCTCCTGTTCGCGTTTCAGGCGGGCACGATCATCGCCAATCCCTTGCTCATCGCGCTGATCGCGGTGCCGATCATCATCCAGTCCTATGGCATTTTTGCCGCCGCCTATGCGTGGGCATGGGCATGGCGTGTGCCGCACGCGATTGCCGCGCCTTGTGCGCTGATCGGCACGTCGAACTTCTTTGAACTGGCGGTCGCGGTCGCCATCGGGCTGTTCGGCCTGTCGAGCGGCGCGGCGCTGGCCACGGTGGTCGGCGTGCTGGTCGAGGTGCCCGTGATGCTCTCGCTGGTGGCCTTCGCCAATCGCACCCGCACCCGCTTTCCCGGAGAGGCAGCATGACCGGATACACTCGCCTTCGCACGCTCCCCGACCCGGCGCATCTTCCGGCGCTGAAGCCCGCTTATGCCCATGCCCGCCCCGCGCATGGCCTTGGCCCGCTGGACCCGCCGGTGCGGGTGCTGCTGCTCTATGGCTCGCTGCGTGGACGCTCCTTCTCGCGCCTTGCTGTCGAAGAGGCCGCGCGGCTGCTGCAATTCTTCGGCTGCGAGACCCGCATCTTCGATCCCAGCGACCTGCCGCTCCCCGATCAATATGCCGGTGACGATCACCCGGCGGTGCACGAACTGCGCGAACATTCGCTATGGTCCGAGGCGCAGGTGTGGTGCAGCCCGGAACGCCACGGCACGATTGCCGGAATCATGAAGGCGCAAATCGATCACCTGCCGCTCGCCTACAAGGGCCTGCGCCCGACGCAGGGCCGCACGCTTGCAGTGATGCAGGTCAATGCCGGATCGCAAAGCTTCAACACCGTCAACACCCTGCGCATCCTGGGGCGCTGGATGCGGATGTTCACGATCCCCAATCAGTCCTCGGTCGCAAAGGCCTATGAGGAATTCGATGAGGCCGGGCGGATGAAGCCGTCGACTTATTACGACCGGATCGTTGATGTGATGGAGGAACTGGTGCGCTTGACCGTGCTGCTGCGGCCTCACGCCGAAATGCTCGTCGATCGCTATTCCGAGCGGGTTGAGCGGGATCAGCCGGTCGAGACGCCAGCCGACAAGGCGGGTCTTGCTTCAGGCTGACAGACAGATCCTCTGCCTCTCTCCGGGTTCCGGCTGTGGGCGCGGCTGACACTGTTGCTTTGTGCGCCACGCTGGACAACAGATGCAGGCCATGAATGTGGCAGATCCTCCCGCCTGGCGCTTTGCTGTCGATCGGGGCGGGACCTTCACCGATGTCGTTGCGACCACGCCCGATGGGCGGCTGGTGACGGCCAAGCTTTTGTCGGAGAACCCCGACCATTACGCCGATGCCGCATCCGAAGCCGTGCGGCGGCTTATGGCAACCTATGGCGAGGGCCCCATTGCCGAGCTGCGGATCGGCACCACGGTTGCCACCAACGCCCTGCTTGAAAGGAAGGGCGAACGGCTGGCGCTGGCGATCACACGCGGCTTTGGCGATGCCTTGCGGATCGGCACGCAGGCGCGCCCCCATATCTTTGCGCGCCACATCGTCCTTCCCGAACAACTGCCCGCCAGGGTTGTGGAGATCGACGAGCGCGTGGCGGTGGATGGCACCGTGCTCCGCCCGCTCGATGAAGCGGCCACCCGCACGGCCTTCGCGCAGCTTCGCGCCGAGGGGTTCGATGCGATCGCCATCGTGCTGATGCATGGCTGGCAGCACCGGGCGCATGAGGCGCAGGCTGCGGCCCTTGCGCGCGCGGCGGGCTTTGCGCAGGTCAGCGTCAGCCACGAACTTGCGCCCCTGATCCGGCTGGTGCCACGCGGCGATACGACCGTGGTGGATGCCTATCTCTCGCCCGTGCTGCGCCGCTATACCGACCAACTGGCCGCGAGCCTGCCGGGAGCGGGCGCGGTGCGCTTCATGCAATCGAACGGCGGGCTGGCCGAAGTCGGCGCGTTCCGGGGCAAGGATGCTGTCCTGTCCGGCCCGGCGGGCGGGGTGGTGGGCATGGTCGCAGCATGCGAGGCGCTTGGCCACCGCCGCCTGATCGGTTTCGACATGGGCGGCACCAGCACGGATGTCGCCCATTACGCGGGCGAGGTTGAACTGACGGGGGACAGCATGGTCGCGGGCGTGCGCGTGGCAGCGCCGATGATGCAGATCCACACGGTCGCGGCGGGCGGCGGGTCGATCTGCCGCTTTGACGGCGCCCGCTTCCGGGTCGGCCCGGAAAGCGCGGGCGCAGACCCCGGCCCGGCCTGCTACCGCAAGGGCGGACCGCTGACGGTGACCGATTGCAACCTGTTCTTGCAGAGGATCGACCCGGCGTTCTTCCCGGCGGTGTTCGGCCCATCGGGTGACCAGCCGCTTGACCCTGAGGCAGCCCGCGCACGGCTGGAGGAGGTTGCAGCCTTGCTCCCCGAACCGCGCCCGCTTGAAGACATCGCCGAAGGCTTCCTTGCCATTGCCGTCGACAATATGGCGGCAGCAATCCGCAAGATTTCGGTCGCGCGCGGGCATGACGTGACCGCCTATGCGCTGGCCTGTTTCGGCGGCGCGGGGGGACAGCACGCGGCCCGCGTGGCTGATGCCCTGGGGATGGAGACGGTGCTGGTCCACCCGCTCGCCGGGATGCTGTCGGCCTATGGCATCGGCCTTGCCCCGGTAAAGGCGATCCGCGAGGTCACACTGATGCGTCCGCTGGCGGAATGCTTCGCCGATGAACTGGCCGCACTGGAACAGCAGGCGCGTGCCGATCTGCTGGCACAAGGCATCCCGGAAAGCGCCATCCGCCTCGCGCCCGCCGCCCGCTTGCGCTTTGCGGGAAGTGACAGCCTGTTGACGATCCCCTGCGATGACCCCGCCCGGATGGACGCCGCCTTCCGCACGCTGCACCGCCAGCGGTTCGGCTATTCCGATGCGACAGGCGCAATCATCGTCGAGGCGCTGAGCGTCGAGGCGCAGGGGCAGGCGGGCGGCCTTGGTGCGGGCAGTGCCATCCCTGAAACCACCGCGACGGCCGCGGCGCTGCTCCCCGGCGATTGGCCGGTGATGGCTCGCACCGCGCTGGCGGTGGGCGAGGTGGTGCACGGCCCGCTGCTGATCATCGACCCCGGATCGACCACCGTGGTCGAGGCCGGCTGGCAGGCGCGGCTGGCGCACGAAGGCAGCCTCGTGCTCACCCGCACCGTGCCGCTTGAGCGGGCGCGTGCGGCAGGGACTGAGGCCGATCCCGTCCGGCTCGAAATCTTCAACAACCTCTTCATGGCGATCGCCGAGGAAATGGGCGTGGTGCTGCAATCCACCGCGACCTCGGTGAACATCAAGGAACGGCTCGATTTCTCCTGCGCGCTGTTCGACCGGCACGGCGCGCTGATCGCCAATGCGCCGCATATTCCGGTGCATCTGGGCAGCATGGGCGATGCCATTGCGCGGGTGATCGAAGCCAGAGGCTCAGGCCGGGACGGGCGGGGCTTCCGCAGAGGCGACGCTTACGTCCTCAACGATCCCTATCGCGGCGGCACGCACCTGCCGGATATCACGGTGATCGTGCCGGTGTTCTATTCGGGGGAGGGCGGGGAGCCTGACGCCTTCGTTGCCGCACGCGGCCACCATGCCGATATCGGCGGGATCGCGCCCGGATCGATGCCGCCCGAAAGCCGCACCATCACGCAGGAAGGCGTGCTGATCGACAACCTGCTGATGGTCGATGAAGGGCAGTTCCGCGAAGATGCCGTGCGCGCCGTGCTGGCGGCGGCGGAATTTCCGGCGCGCAATCCCGACCGCAACCTCTCCGACCTGCGCGCGCAGCTTGCCGCCTGCACCCGCGGGGCGGAGCTGCTGGCGGGGGCGGCGCGCGAACATGGCGCGGATGTGCTGGCGGCCTATATGAACCACGTCCTCGCCAATGCCGAGGAGAGCGTGCGGCGCTTGCTTGGCGGGCTGGCGGATGGCGAATTTGCCTATGCCATGGACAATGGCGCGGCCGTGAAAGTGGCGATCCGCATCGACCGGCAGGCGCGCTCGGCTGTGTTCGATTTCACCGGCACCAGCGCGCAGCTTCCCGACAATTTCAACGCCCCCCGATCGATCACCCGCGCCGCAGCGCTCTATGTGCTGCGCACGCTGATCGACGATGCGATTCCCATGAATGACGGGTGCCTGAGGCCGGTGACGCTGATCGTGCCCGAAGGCTCCATGCTCAATCCCCGCCCCGGTGCGGCAGTGGTGGCGGGGAACGTGGAGACCAGTCAGGTCGTCACCGACGCGCTGTTCGCCGCCACCGGCCGCCTCGCACCCAGCCAAGGCACGATGAACAATTTCACCTTCGGCAACGAGAGCCACCAGTATTACGAGACGATCTGCGGCGGCTCGGGCGCTGGCCCCGATCACGATGGCACCAGCGCGGTCCAGACCCACATGACCAACAGCCGGCTGACCGATCCCGAGATCCTCGAAACCCGCCTGCCCGTCAGGCTAGACGAGTTCAGCATTAGGCGCGGGTCGGGCGGGGCAGGGCGGCACCGCGGCGGCGACGGGGTGGTGCGGCGCGTGATCTTCCTTGAACCGATGCGCGCCAACATGCTGGCGAACCGCCGCAAGGTTGCGCCGCGAGGGATTGCGGGCGGGGGGGATGCGCTCCCCGGACAGAATTGGGTCGAACGCACCGACGGCTCCATCGAAAATCTCGGCGCGACCGGCGCGGCGCAGATGCAGCCGGGCGATACCTTTGTGATCCTGACACCCGGCGGAGGGGGCTTCGGCGCATGAATTACTGGCCGCTGGCGGGCATCGCCATCGTCGTTGTCGGCTTTGGGCTGCGGTTCAATCCGCTGCTGGTCGTGGTCAGCGCGGCGCTGGCAACGGGCGTTCTGGCCGGGCTCGATCCGCTCGCGGTGGTGGAGGCGCTGGGCAAGGCCTTCAACGACAACCGCTATATCTCGGTCACATGGATCATTCTGCCAGTGATCGGCCTCCTGGAACGATACGGCCTCCAGCAACGCGCCCGCAGCCTGATCGAGGGGATGCGCGGGGCGACGATGGGCAAGCTGCTGGTCGCTTATCTCGCCTTCCGCCAGATCGCCTCGGCGCTGGGGATGAAGGACATCGGCGGGCATCCGCAAGCCGTCCGCCCGCTGGTCGCGCCGATGGCCGAGGCAGCGGCGGTCAAGACCCACGGCGACCTGTCCGAAGAAGCCCGGGACGAGGTCAAGGCGATGGCCGCCGCGACTGACAATGTCGGGCTGTTCTTCGGCGAGGATATTTTCTTTGCCATCGCCTCGATCCTGCTCATTCAGGGCGTGTTCGAGGCGGCGGGCTATCCGCTCACGCCGCTGGAGCTTTCGGTTTGGGCAATCCCGACAGCGATCTTTGCCTTCGCGATCCATGCCTGGCGGGTGCTGGCTTTCGATCGCCGGCTGGGGAGGGCTGCCAAGTGATCACCTATGAATGGCTCTATGTGCTTGCCGGTGCCGCTTTCGTGGTGTGGGCGGCGCTTTCGGCGAAGGACGGACGCTGGGGGAATGCCGCGTTCTGGGGCCTGCTGGCGGTGAGTTTCCTTGCCGGAAGCCACCTGTCGAACCTTGCGAACGGCGCGCTGGTGCTGGCGCTGGTGGGGATTGCCGGGCTGGGCGGCCTGAAGCGCAGCGATCCGCCGACGACCACGCCTGAAGAACGGCGGGGCCATGCCGAGCGGCTCGGCAACCGCCTGTTCCTGCCCGCGCTGGTGGTGCCGCTGACGGCGGTCGCGGGGACGCTGCTCTACAATTACACACCGCTGGGCGAGACGGGCCTGTTCGAAGCCCGGCGCGAGACGCTGATCCTGTTCGGCATCGGGGTGCTGGCAGCACTGGCAGGGACCTGTGCGTGGCTGCGCCCGCCGCTGCTCGCCCCGGCCGAAGAAGGCCGCCGCCTGATCGATTCGATCGGCTGGGCAGCGATCCTGCCGCAGATGCTGGCGGCGCTTGGCGCGGTGTTTGCAGCGGCGGGCGTGGGCGAAATCATCGGCGGCGCGGCGCAGGGCATCATCCCGGAAGGCAGCGTGTTCCTGACGGTCGTCGTCTTCGCCGCCGGGATGGCGCTGTTCACGATGATCATGGGCAATGCCTTTGCCGCCTTCCCGGTGATGGCGACCGCGATCGGCATTCCGCTGCTGATCGAGGCCTATGGTGGCAACCCGGCAGTCATCGGCGCGGTCGGCATGCTGGCGGGCTTCTGCGGCACGCTGCTCACGCCCATGGCGGCAAACTTCAACATCGTGCCCGCCGCGCTGCTCGAACTGAAAGACCAGAACGCCGTGATCCGCCAGCAGATCGGCACAGCGGTGCCGCTGCTCGTGTGCAACATCGCGATCATCTATGTCGGAGCCTTCTGGCTATGGATCTGACCGAGGATACCGCCCGCCGCTTCGCCGCGCTCGCGCTGGGCCATGTGACGCGCCCCTTCCCTTACAAGGACGATCATGTCTTCACGGCGCCTGAAGACCTGCGCCTGCCGCAAGAGGCGCATCCGGTGTTCTTCGGCAGTTTCGACTGGCATTCCTGCGTCCACGGCTGGTGGACCCTGCTGACGCTGCGCCGGCTTTACCCCGCCACGCCCGAGGCCGCGCAGATCGTGGCCTTGGCCGAGACGACCTTCACCCCGGAAAAGCTCGCGGCGGAACTCGCCTATCTCGAACGATCATCGGCACGCGGCTTCGAGCGGCCCTATGGCTGGGGCTGGCTGATGTATCTGCACCACGAAGCCGCGCGGCATGGCGATCACGCATGGGGCGAAAGGCTCGAACCGCTTGCCCGTGCCTTTGCGACGCGGTTTCGCGATTACCTCGCCATCCTCACCTATCCCATCACCGTCGGCACGCATTTCAACACCGCCTTCGCGCTGGTGCTCGCCCGGCGCTGGGCGGAAACCCGCGATCCCGGACTGGTGATGCTGATCGACGATTGGGCCACCCGTGCCTTCGCCCACCGCAGCGATTATGCCGGGTGGGAGCCGGGGGGCGACGAATTCCTCTCCCCCGTCCTCACCGCCGCGCTGCTGATGAGCGAGGTTCTGCCCCATCTCGCCTTCGCCCCGTGGTTTGCCGCGCTGGTCGAGGATAATGGCTGGCTGCTGCGCGAATGCCGCCCGGTCACTGTCTCCGACCGATCGGACGGCAAGATCGCGCATCTGGATGGGCTGAACCTCAGCCGCGCATGGTGCCTGCGCGGCATCGCGCACGCCTTGGGCCGCACCGATCCGCAAGACCCCTTGCAGCGCCGCGCCGAGGACCACCTCGCCGCCGCGCTCCCCCATGTCGCGGGCGACTATATGGGCGAACACTGGCTGGCGAGTTTCGCGCTGCTGGCGCTGCTGCGCCCCTAGGGGAAACTCTTGACGAAGGCGGCAAGTTGACCGGCCCCGCATGTCTGATAGCCTCACCCCCCATAAGCCCCGCAAAAGGGGCGGCCAAACGGGGAGAATGCCTTGCGCCAGTTGCAGGGAATGGACGCGTCCTTCGTGGCGCTGGAAACGCGCAATTCGCCGATGCACATCGGCTCAATCCTTGTCTACAATCCGGAAACCGCGCCCGGCCAGTTCGTGCGCTTCAAGGATATCCTGCAATTCATCGGTGAACGTGCGCAATTGAGCCGCACCATGCGCCAGCGGCTGGTGCGGGTGCCGTTCGATCTCGATTACCCTTACTGGATCGAGGATCCGGACTTCGATCTGGAATATCACGTGCGCCACATCGCTCTGCCGCAGCCCGGCGACTGGCGGCAGCTGTGCATTCAGGCGGCGCGCATCTTCGCCCGCCCCCTCGATCTCGATCGCCCGCCATGGGAATTCACTGTGGTCGAGGGGTTGGACAATGTCCCCGGCGTTGCCAAGGGCAGCTTCGCGATGGTCACCAAGGTGCACCATTCGGCGATTGACGGGATGAGCGGGATCGATCTGATGGAGGCACTCCACACCCTGCGCCCCGCCGATCCGCCGCCAAGCAAACCCGATACGTGGAAGCCCGAGCGCATCCCCAATCCCATTGAACTGCTCGGCAAAAGCTACTTCAACGCCGTCACCAATCCGCTGAAACAACTGGAAGTCGCCGCCAAGGCCGCGCCCGGCCTCGCCAAGGCGATCAAGGGACTGGTGGTCAAGGACTTCACCGTCAGCGCCGATATGCTCGCGCCCAAATCGCGCTTCAACCGGGCGATTTCCCCGCACCGGGTGGTCGAAGGGCGCAGCTTCAAGCTGGCCGATATCAAGGCGATCCGCGCGCTGGCCGAGGGCGCGAAGGTCAATGATGTGTTCCTAGCGATCATCGGCGGGGCGATGCGCCGCTATCTGCTGGCGAAGGACGATCTGCCCAGGAAAACCCTGACCGCGATGGCCCCGATCTCGGTGCGTTCGACCGGAGAGAAGGGCGATATGGGCAATCAGGTCGCCGCGATGATCGCGCCCTTGGGCACGCATATCGAAGACCCGGCCGAAAGGCTCGCCTTTGTCTTCTCGCAGACCGCCAATTCCAAGGCCATGTCCGATGCCATCGGGGCGCGCAACATGACCGAGATGAGCAAGGTTTCCCCGGCGCTGTTCATGGCACTGGGCGCGCAGCTTTATACGCGGCTGGGCCTTGCCAATCGCGGGGTCGCGCCCCCGTTCACCACGGTCGTCACCAATGTGCCCGGACCGCCGGTGCCGATCCACTTTGCCGGTGCGCGGCTCGAAAGCATGATGGGCCTCCTGTGCCTCACCGATGGCCTCGGCCTTGGCCATGTGGTGCAGTCTTACTGTGACGAGGCGACCATCGCCTTCACCGCCGACCGCGAATTGCTCCCCGATCCCGATGTCTACGTAAAGTGCATCGAGGAGAGTTTCGCCGAACTGCTGTCTGCTACAAAGGGCGCAGCCAGCCCTACCGCCAAGGCGGAAGCCGCTCCCAAGCGCAAGCGCGCCCCGCGCAAAGCCAAAGCGGCATGACTGCCCGCAAGCCCCGCATCACAAAGGACAACAGCATGGCCACCATGGCAGCCGTAGAAGCCGAATTCGACAAGGGCGCCCGCCCGCCGCACCGGTTCTGGACGCTGGTCGAAGGGCGCGCGATGTTCGAACTGGGCGCGTTCTACATGGCCCGCCCGTTCCTTTCGAGCCTGCCCAGGGGCGATGGCCATGCGGTGCAGGTGCTGCCCGGTTTCATGGCCACCAACACCTCGACCGTGCCCTTGCGGCGCTTGCTCAGGGAACTGGGCTATGACGCGCATGGCTGGGACAGCGGACGCAATGTGCGGGTCGATAATGCGCTGATTTCGCGGCTGGAAGCGCAGTTGCAACGGCTGAATGACAAGTCCGGGCGCAAGGTCTCGCTGATCGGGTGGAGCCTTGGCGGGGTGCTGGCGCGGGAACTGGCGAAGCTGCACCCTGATCGCGTGCGGCTGGTGATCAGCCTCGGCAGCCCGATTTCGGATGACCGGGGCCACACCAGTGCGGCGCGATTGTTCGAACTTCTGAACGGCAAGGAGCCCGAAGCGATGCAGGGCGGGCGGTTCCGGGGGCTGGACGAAGCGCCGCCGGTGCCGACCACCTCGATCCTCACCAAGACCGATGGCATCGTCCACTGGCGCGGATCGGTGCAGAAGCCGGCGGCCACCCCGACCGAGAATATCGAGGTCTATGCCAGCCATTGCGGGCTGGGGGTCAACCCCAGCGTGATGGTCGCGATTGCCGACCGTCTCGCCCAGCCAGAGGGCGTTTGGGCCCCCTTTGCCCCCCCCTTGACCCTGCGCATGCTGTTCCCGAAGACCCCTCTGGACTAGGTTTTAGCCGGTTTTGGACGCCATGTGGCGCATATTTGACAGGACAAGTGCCAAATCATAGGCTTGTCCTGCCATGAGCCAGACCGACATCATCACCACCCCCAGCGACGGTCGCCGCGCGCGCAGCCAATCGAGCCGGGCGAGGATCGTTGCGGCGATGCTCGATCTGGTGGCGCGCGGCGAGGTATCCCCGGCAGCGGCGCAGGTGGCCGATGTGGCGGGTGTGGGGCTGCGCTCTGTGTTCCGCCATTTCAAGGATATGGACGCGCTTTATCGTGAGATGGCTGCCGCGATCGAGGCGCAGGTGCTCCCGATCCTGATGCGTCCGCCCGAAGGCGCGACCTGGCAGGACCGCCTGTTCGATATCGCAGCGCGCCGGGCGACGATCTTCGAAACGATCATGCCCTATCGTATCTCGGCCGATCTGCGGCGCTTTGAATCCGCCTATCTGATGGAAGGCCACCGCCGCCAGTTGCGCCTCGAAAGCGAGGCGCTGGCCGCGCATCTGCCCGATGATGTGCGCGATGATGGTGAAGGGGTGCGGGGGCTCAATGTCATCCTCGGCTTCAGCACATGGCGGCAATTGCGCCATGATCAGGCCCTTGCACCGCAGGACGCGGCTGCGGTGGTGCGACGGATGCTGGGCGATGCGCTGGCGCGCTGGCCGCGAGGGTGATCCGAAGGATTGACGCGCGCCCGAGATAATGACATTCCTCATGCCAATTGAGCGGGGGGGGAGATTGTCATGCAGGTGTTGCGCACGCCCGATGCAGCTTTTGCTGCGATTGCGGACTTTCCTTTCGCTGCCCATTACGCCGAAGTGCGCGATGCCAAGACCGGCACGGCCTTGCGCATCCACTACATCGACGAAGGCGAGCGCGATGCCCCGGTTGTGCTGATGATGCATGGCGAGCCGACCTGGTGTTATCTCTATCGCCACATGATCGCCCCCGTCGTGGCGGCCGGTTACCGGGTTGTTGCGCCCGATCTGGTCGGCTTCGGCAAGTCCGACAAGCCGGCGGCCAAGACCGACTATTCCTATGCTTCCCATGTCGATTGGATGCGGCAATGGCTGGAGGGGCTGGACCTTAAGGACATCACGCTGGCCTGTCAGGACTGGGGCTCGCTGATTGGCCTCAGGCTGGTCGCCGCGATGCCCGAACGCTTCCGCGCCGTTGCGCTGTCCAATGGCGGCCTTCCGGAGGGCGGCCCCGCGCCGCGTGCCTTTGCGATCTGGCGGGCGTTTTCGAAGTGGAGCCCGTTCTTCCCGATCGGCAGGATCATCGCCAAGGGCACCAGGCGGCCGCTTTCGGCGGAGGAGATCGCTGCCTATGATGCACCCTTTCCCGATGCCCGCTACAAGGCGGGCGCCCGGATATTCCCGAGCTTCGTGCCCTTCGAAGGCAACCGTGCGGTGCCCGATCAGAAGGCGGCATGGGTGGTGCTCGACGGGTGGCACAAGCCGTTCCTTTGCGCCTTTTCCGATGGCGATCCGATCACCCGCACCGGCGAGACGCGCTTCATCGGCCGCGTCCCCGGCACGGCGGGTCAGGCCCACCGCACCCTGCACGGCGGGCATTTCATTCAGGAGGACGACCCGCAAGGCTTCGTCGCCGCCATTCTCGATGTCGCCGCAGCAGGAGGCCCGCAATGATTGTCAGCAATGCTCTGCACCCCCGGCCCGAACAGGCCATGGCGTTCTTCGGTGCGGATGATGGCCAGCCGATGTGCATGGTCAACCTGCTGAAATTCCGCGACAAGGCGGAATATGCCGATGGCTCGGAGCCGGAAGTGTCCGGGCGTGAGGCCTATGCGCGCTATGCCGCAGGCGTGGGTGCCTGCCTTGCAGCGGTGGGCGGCGCGGTGCGCTTCAGCGGGACAGTCACCGGGCTCTTGCTGGGCGAGGCCGAAGAGCTTTGGGACATGGTGGCGATCGCCGAATACCCCTCCCGCAAGGCGATGCTGGCGATGGTGCAGTCGCCCGAATATCAGGCGATCACCAAGCACCGCGATGCCGGGCTGGCGGGGCAACTCAACATCTGCACCCGCGCCGGGGCGGCGGGGGCGTGAAGGGCTGGCACAAGGGGCTGCTGGGCCCGCTCGCTGGGCTGGCAGTTCTTGGGGCGGGCGCTTACGCTTTCCGTGTCGACCTGACGCTGGCGCTGGTGCGCTGGCGCAGCACGCAGGACATTGCGGAAAACCGCCCGGTGCCGTGGCAGCAGGGGCCGGAAGCGGCCGCGCAATCCCCCGCCGAACGTCCGCCCAACATCGTCTTCATCCTGTTCGACGATCTGGGCATGAACGACCTTTCCACTTTCGGGGGCGGCGTGGCGGACGGGCGGATCAAGACGCCCAATATCGACAAGCTTGCCGCCGATGGCGCGATCTTCACGCAGGCCTATGCTGGCAACGCCACCTGCTCGCCGTCACGCGCGCAATTGATGACCGGGCGCTATGCGACCCGCACCGGCTTCGAATTCACGCCCACCCCCGCTGGCTTTCCGCGGATCGTGCCGATGGTGTGGAACGACATCCACCCCGATCGCCCGCCGATCCTCACCAACCCCGCTGCCGAGGCCGCCGCGCCGCCGTTCGAGGAGCAGGGCCTGCCGCCCGAGGAAGTGACCGTGGCCGAGGTGCTCAAGGCGCGCGGCTATCACACTGTCCACATCGGCAAGTGGCATCTGGGCAATGCGCCCCGGTTCCACCCCAACGCCCAAGGCTTCGATGAAAGCCTCAATATGGACGGGATGCTGCACCTGCCCGAAGATGATCCGCAGGCCGTCAACGCACCCATCGATTTCGATCCCATCGACCGTTTCCTGTGGGCCTCGGCCAATTTTGCCACCAGCTATAACGGTGGGGAGACTTTCGCGCCGGGCGGCTATCTCGCCGATTACTGGACGGACGAAAGCCTGAAGGTGATCGAGGCGAACCGCAACCGGCCCTTCTTCCTCTATCTGGCGCATTGGGGCGTGCATTCGCCCTTGCAGGCGACGCGCGCGGATTACGATGCGGTGGGCGATCTCGGGTCGGAGCGGCTGCGCGTCTATGCCGCGATGATCCGCGCGCTTGATCGTTCCGTGGGGCGGATCATGGCCAAGCTTGAAGCCGAGGGGCTGGCCGATAACACGCTGGTGGTTATCTCCTCCGATAATGGCGCGCCCGGCTATGTCGGCTTGCCGGGGCTGAATGCGCCGTTTCGCGGGGGCAAGGGCAGCTTCTTCGAAGGGGGCATCCGCGTGCCGCTGCTGGCCCGATGGCCTGCGCAGGTGGCGGCGGGATCGAAGATCGCGCTGCCGGTCGCACAGGTGGACCTGATGCCGACTTTCGCCGCTGCCGCAGGTGCGCCGCTGCCGCAGGGCGTGGCGATTGACGGCCGCAATCTGCTCGCCGCGCTGACCGGCAAGGGTATCCAGCCGCGCGCCGATGCCCCGCTGTTCTGGAACAGCGGCTATTACCGGGCGGTGCGCAGCGGCGATTGGAAGCTCCAGATAAACGCCAAGCAGGGCAAGATGTGGCTTTACAACCTCGCCGCCGATCCGACCGAGCAGGTCAATCTCATCGCGGCCCAGCCGGCCAAGCGCGCTGAACTGCTGGCGCTGATCGCTGCGCATGAAAAGGGGCGCAAGCCGCCGCTCTACGCCAGCACGTTCGATACGCCGGTGTCGATCGATCGCACGCTCGATCAACCCTATCGCAAGGGAGATGAGTTCATCTACTGGCCCAATTGACCGGGCACCGGGAATGCGGGGACTGCACCAGCGATTGCCCATTTTTCACATTGACAATCATTCGCAATAGCAGGACAGGCGTGGCACCGAATTGCCAACTGTTCCGGAGTCCTGATGTCCTCTCGCCTGCCTTCCTTCCGCGCGCTGGCCGCGGTCCTGCTGGCCACTGCCGCCGCCCCCGCTCTGGCGCATGCCGAAGTCGGGGCGGAAGCGCCCGAGAGCGATCCGCAGGCCGCTGCTTCCAGCGCCTCGCAGGCGACCTCGATCATCGTCACCGCCGGGCGCGATACGGACCGCCTGCCCGACGAATCCGGCACGCTGATCTTTGCCGGCAAGCTGGGCGATATCGCGGTGCTGGGCGATATTGCTGCGGTGCCAAGCCGCAATCTGCGTGTCGCGCTGGCGGACATTCCGGGACTGCTGGTTTCCGAAGTGTCGAACGGGTCGTGGGCCTCGATTTCGTACCGCGGCCTTGGCGAGCCGCATGAAAGCTGGAACATCCTGACCCTTCAGGATGCCGTGCCGGCCGTGCCCGACATGTATTCCTACCCCGCGGCTTATTTTATCCCGCCGCTGGAAATGGTCGAACGGGTGGAATTCATCCGCGGCGCATCGGGCTTGCTCTATGGTCCGCAGCCGGGCGGAGCGATCAACTATGTGCTGCGCGGCCCGCTGCGGGAGGCGGGGGCCGAAGGGCAACTGCGCCTTACCGCAGGCAGCTGGGATGCGCGGCAGGGCCTTGCCAGCCTTGCCCTGTCGGACGGCAAGTTCGCCGCTGACGGTTTCATCCAGTATGCCGAAGGGGACGGCCCGCGCCGGATCAACTCCGATCACGAACAGACCACTGCGCGCCTGCGCGGCCACGTGATGGGCGAGAATATCACCGCCACCCTCGCGCTCGATTACTATCAGGGCCGCTTTGGCGAACCCGGCAACCTCACCCGTGCCCGCCTCGCGGCGGACCGGCGCGACAGTTCGACCTTGCGCGACCGCGCGCGGCTGGAGCGGTTTGCCCCCACGCTCGCCATCGACTGGCAGGCCGGTGACGACACTCAGATCACCGCCCGCGCCTTCTACAGCCGCTTCGAACGCGAAAGCTGGCGCCAGGCAGGCGGCAGCTTCGGGCAGGTGACGCCCGATGCGAATGTGCTGATCCGCCAGCTTCAGGTGTTCGATACCGCCGGGCTGGACCTGCGCGCCCGCCACGATTTCGGCGGCCAGAGCCAGCACAGCTTCACGGTCGGCGTGCTCGGCCACACCTCGGACGCGCCGGTGTTTGTCGACAAGGGGGCGAGCAACAGCGATTTCCTCGGCACTGCGGGTGCGCTTGCAAGGGCGCAGCGCAGCGGGGATACGCTGGCGGTGTTTGGCGAGCTGAAGCTGGGTCTGGGCGATGTCCAGATCGTGCCCGGCTTCCGGCTGGAGCGGCTGCGCCAGCGGGTGGTCGAAACGCTTGACCTGTCGGCGGGCAGCGCCACGGGCGGCGCGCCCGGTGGGCCGAACGGCGCGCTCGGCAATCGCGAGGAAACCAGCACTGTTCCGCTCTACGGGATCGGGGTGACATGGGACGCCGCGCCCAACCTGCGCTTCGTTGCCAATGCCAGCCGCGCCTTCAAGCCGCTGCTCTATAATGACGGCGTGACCTTCCAGGCCGGGATCGACGCGGCGGGGACCTTCGATGCCTCTTACGCCTTCACCATCGAAGGCGGGGTGCAGGCCGAGCCGGCGCCTGCCGTGCGCATCGACGCCAGTCTGTTCCGCGTCGAGTTCGAGGATCAGGTCGGCTTCCTCGCCGGACCGCTGGTGGCGTCTCCGCCGTTCGGCGCGGTCGGTGCGGGCGGTGCGCGGCGGCAGAATGTCGGCTCGATGCGTAATCAGGGCGTGGACCTTGCGCTGCGGCTCGACCTGATCGGGCCGGAGGGCTTTGCTAAGGGTGACAATACCCTGCGCCTGTCCACCAACCTGCAACTGCTCGATGCCACCTTCACCGATGGCGTTGCGGCGGGCTTTACCCCGCAATATGCGCCGGGGCACCTGCTGCGCTCTGTGCTGGCGTGGATCGGCAAGGACGGATCGCGCGCCTCGCTGACCTTCACTTCACTGGGCGATCAGGAAGGCGCGGACAACAACGTGGCGGACTTCTTCCTGCCGGGTTACGAGGTGTTCGATGCAGCGGTCGAATGGCCCATCGCGGGCGGGTTCACGATCGGTGCGGGGGTGAACAACCTGCTCGATGAAACCTATGCCAGCCGCGTGCGCCCCGGCGGCGGCGGCGGCTTCGATCCGGGTGCGCCGCGCAATTTCTTCGTGTCGATCGGGTGGAAGGGCTGAAGCTCAGGCAGGGTGCTGGCCGATCAGGGCCAGCGCCTCGGCCTCGGAGATGACTTCGGCATATTTGGCCTGAAGGTCGAACAGGTTTGCCTCGTGCGGGGCGGGGTGCCGGTCGGCACAGGCCTCGCGCACCACCATGGGCACAAAGCCATATTGCATCGCGTCAAGGGCCGATGCGCGCACGCAGCCCGAGGTGGAATAGCCGGTGATCAGCAGGGTATCGATGCCCTCGGCATGAAGCGCCTCGGCAAGGCCGGTGCCGAAAAAGGCGCTGGGATATTGCTTGGTGAACACCCGCTCGCCGGGCAGGGGCGTGAGTTCGGGCGGGAAAGCGCCGAGGGGTGATCCTTCGATGAAGGCCTTGAGCACCGGCGCCTTGCGGTAGAACACCCCGCCATCCGATCCGTCGGGCTTGTACTGCACGTTGGTGAACACCACCGGCACGCCCGCGTTCCGCGCCGCTGCGGCGAGGCGGGCGTTGCAATCGCGCGCGGCGGCGGCGTCTTGCATGAACAGCGCCGATCCTTCGGTGAGGTAGGCCGTAACGACATCGACGATCAGCAGGGCAGGGTGGCTGCCGGGCTGGAGCCGCCCTTCATAGACCCCTGCATAATTCTCCGATGCGCAAGGCCCCGCCATCAGATCACCCCCGCCGCCGCCAGCCGTTCCAGTTCGGCCGCGTCCAGCCCCAGCCGCTCGGCGAACACCTCGGCATTGTCCTGCCCGGGTGCAGCAGGCGCGGGGCGGCGGATTGTGCTGGGGGTCTTGGAAAGCTTGGGAAAGGCGTTCTGCATCTTGATCTTGCCCCGGTTCCGGGTCTCGACCTCGATGATCGCCTGTCGCGCCTGAAAATGCGGATCGGCGAGCATTTCGGGCGCCCGGTAGACGCGGCCTGCCGGGATCGAATATTCGATCATCAGCGCGTCCACCTCATCCACCGTGAGCGTGCCGGTCCAGTCGTTGATCAGCGCGTCCAGTTCGTCCTGATGGATACCGCGGGCGATGTGAGTGGAATAGCGTTCGTCGCTCGCCAGTTCGGGCTGCCCCATCGCCTGACACAGGCGTGCGAAGATCGCATCGCCATTGCCGCCGATCATGTAGCTGCCATCCTTGCAGGTGTAGACGTTGGAGGGTGCGATACCCTTGAGCACCGAGCCTGAACGCTCGCGGATCACGCCGTTGCGATCATATTCGGGCACAAGGCCCTCCATCACCTGCAACACCGCTTCATAGAGGGCGGAATCGACCACCTGTCCCTCACCGGTTTTCTCGCGGTGGTGAAGCGCGGCAAGCACGCCCATGCAGCCATAGGTGGCGCACAGGGTATCGCCGATCGAAATGCCCATGCGGCTGGGCGGGCGGTCCGGTTCGCCCACGATATAGCGCCAGCCGCCCATCGCCTCGCCGATCCCGCCGAAACCGGCGCGGTCGGAATAGGGCCCGTCCTGCCCATATCCCGACATGCGGGCGATGATCAGGCCGGGGTTCACCGCGTGGAGCTCGGCCGGGCTCATGCCCCAGCGTTCCAGCGTGCCGGGCTTGAAGTTCTCGATCAGCACATCGGCCTCGGCAATCAGCCGCTTGGCGAGCGCCTGACCTTCGGGGACGCGCAGGTTGCAGGTCACCGAGCGCTTGTTGCGCGCGATCACTTCCCACTGCACCTTCTCGTCGCCCTGACCCCAGTTGCGCATCGGATCGCCCGCGCCCGGCGGCTCGATCTTGACCACATCGGCGCCCATGTCGCCAAGCAGCTGCCCGCAGAACGGGCCGGCGAGAAGCTGACCCATTTCGACGACCTTGATCCCCTGAAGAGCGCCGCTCATTCCGCGGCCTCCCGCAAGGTGGTCCAGACCGGCTGGACAGGGGCGGGAAGGCCCGTTTCGGTCTCGCAATTGGCGCGCAAGGCCTCGATGCCGGGACCGTAGTCGAACAGCGGCAACGCGCCCCGGCTGGCCGACATTTCGGCGCGCAGCTTGTCGGTTGCGGCGGTGTCCACCACGCCCTCGGCATCGGCCACCACGCCATAGGCGCGCGCGCCTTCGGGGGTGACGAGGCCCTGCCGGATTTCGAGGCCGACCAGCTCCGGATCGCGCGCCAGCGGGTCGCCCCAGCCGCCGCCGCCCCAGGTGATGAAGTGCAGGAGATCGCCCGCCTTCACCGCGACGCTCTCGACCTTGTTGCCGACAATCGTGGTGGTGCCGTCGGCGCGTTCAAGCACCTTCCTTGCCCGCGCGCCGGGATGCCCGCCGTTCACGCCCCATGGCGGCACGAACCAGCGGTCGTCATGGATCGCGATCTCGCCATCGGCAAGGAAGCGGTAAGTCATGTGGATGCCATTGCCGCCGCGGTGCAGCCCTGCCCCGCCGCTGTCGGGCGCGGTGGAATAACGCTCGATCCGCAAAGGGAAATAGCGTTCGAGGAATTCGTTGGGGACATTGGTAAAGCCCGGCCACAGCGAGTGCCCGTCCGGCCCGTCGCCCAGCGGCCGGCCCGGAATGCCGCCAAAGCCGATCTGGAACAGCTGGAACCAGTCGCGGCTGCCATCCTCGCGCGCGTCCCAGCCCGAATAGAACAGGTGGGGGCTGGACGAGAACCCGGCGGCGTTCAGGAACTCCGGCGTCTTCTGGCCGAGCAGCCCGCCCAGAATGTCAAAGATGCGGCCCAGCGCGTGCGTGCGGCCCGAAAGCGCGGCGGGGAAGTGCGGCTTCAGCAGCGAGCCTTCCGGAATGCGCACCTCGATCAGATCGTAGAACCCGTCATTGAACAGGATCTGCGGATCGAACACCATGATCATGTAGATGCCGAAGAACATCTTGAACATGTTCTCGTTCAGGAAGAAGTTGATCGAGGCCGCGCTTTGCGGATCGGTGCCCTCGAAATCGAGGATCACGCGGTCGCCGTCGCGCCACATCGTGCAGCGGATCTTGTAGGGGCCGTAGCCCTTGCCATCGTCGCAGATGTAGTCCTCGAAGCTCACCGGCTCCTCGGCCACGGCCATGCCGATCAGCGCCTTCATGGCGCGGTGGTTGCGAGCGAGCAGTTCCTGTGTGGCCGAGACATAGACATCATCGCCAAAGCGATCCGCCATCTCGATCACCCGGCGCGCCGCCACGCGGCAGCTGGCGATCAGCGCGTTCAAGTCCGCCTGGCACCAGTCGGGCTTGCGGGTCTGGTGCATCACCAGCTTCATCAGGTCTTCGTTATACTCCCCGCGCTTCCAGATCTTCACGGGCGGGATGCGAACGCCCTCTTCAAAGATCGAGGACGCGCCGATGGGCATCGAACCGGGGACCGAACCGCCAATGTCGCTCTGGTGGCCGAACATCGCCGTATAGGCGATCAGGCGCCCGTCCTTGAACACCGGCAGCAGCACCAGCCAGTCGTTGGAGTGCGAAATCGCCCCGCCGCAGGAATAGGGGTCAGACAGGAAGATCATGTCCCCGTCCTCGATGGTGCCTTCGTAGCTCTTGAGGAACCCGTCGATGAAGCTGCCGAACTGGCCGACAATCATCTTGCCCGCAGGGTCCGAGATCAGCGGGAAGGCATCCCCCTGTTCGCGGATCCCGGGGCTCATCGCGGTGCGCACAAGGGTCGCGTCCATCTCGATGCGGGCGTTCCTCAGCGCGTTCTCGATGATGTCGAGCGTGACGGGATCGATGGCGACCGTGTTGAAGGGGACGGGGTTGGTTTCGATGATCTTGGCGGGCATCGTCTTATCCCTTCGCCTTGAGAGTGATGAGGATGTTGCCGACGGCGTCGACGGTGGCGCGGCAATCGTGTTCGACCAGCGTGGTCGAATCCATCTCGGTGATGATCGCGGGCCCTTCGATCACGTCGCCCTGCCGCAAGCGGGCGCGGTCGTAGATCACGGCAGGCCGCTCCTCGCCGCCGATCCACATTACGTGGTCGCGGATCTTGGCGGCTTCGGGGTTGCCATCGCCCATGGGCAGCTTCGCCGCCGGAAGAGCCGGGGCCTGCCCCTGTGCCACGGCGCGCAGGTTCACGATCTCGTGGGGCGTGTCCATGTTGAAAGTGAAGAGGCGCAGATGCTCTTCATCGAAGCGAGCGAGGATGCCTTCGATCCCGTCCTTTTCGAGGATCTCCTGCGTGATCGTCAGCGGCACCTCGAAGGCTTGGCCCGCATAGCGCACGTCGATTTCGAACAGTGAGGTGATCTGATCGTCCGGAATGCCGTCCGCCGCCAGCTCTCCGCGGGTCTGCGCGGCCATCTCGTCGAGCACCGCGACGAGATCGGCGATGGTGGTATCGCGGGCGAGGCGCGAGAAGCTGCGCGCGGTCTCGGTCCGCATCCGGGTGGTGGCATCGCCCAATGCGCACAGCACGCCGGGCGAGACGGGCGAGATGGCAGGCCATGAACCCATCAGCCGGGCCACGGCATTCACATGCAGCGGACCTGCCCCGCCAAAGCCCATCAGCGCAAACTCACGCGGGTCGTAGCCCTGCTGGACAGAGATCATGCGCAGCGCGCCGAACATGTTTTCATTGACGATATCGATGATCCCGCGTGCGGCTTCCATCAGGGTGACGCCCAGCGCATCGGCGATGGTTTGCACCGCTGCCTTTGCTCCTTCACGGTCAAGCTTGAAGCTGCCGCCCAGCAGGTCTTCGGGCAGATAGCCCAGCACAACATTGGCGTCGGTCACTGTGGGGAGCGTGCCGCCCTTGTTGTAGGCGACCGGGCCGGGGACAGCGCCCGCGCTTTCCGGGCCGACGCGCAGCGCCTTGGTCAGGTCGGGCACATGGGCGATCGACCCGCCGCCTGCGCCCACCGTCTTCACATCCAGTGCCGAGGCGCGGACCGACAGGTGGCCCACTTCGGTGGTGCGCTGGCGGCGCGGCTCCAAGCCCTGGATCAGCGCCACATCGGTCGAAGTGCCGCCCACATCGAGCGTCAGAATATTCTCGAAGCCTGCATTCTTGGCGACCCACAGCGCGCCCGTCACGCCGCCTGCGGGGCCGGACATGAGGATGTTGACAGGATGCTCCTCAGCCTTCTGGCTGCTCATCAAGCCGCCATCGGAACGCAGCAGCGAGAGGCGGCCCTTCAGCCCCTCGGCCTCCAGCTTGGTGCGCAGGTTGGAGACGTATTTCGACACGACCGGACGCACCGCCGCATTGGCGACAGTCGAAAGCGTGCGTTCGTATTCCTGCATCTCGGGCAGGACTTCGTGGGACAGCGAAACGGGGATGCCGGGCAGTTCCTCCGCCGCAATCTGGCCGATCCGCGCTTCGTGTGCGCCGTTCAGATAGGCGTTCATCAGCGACACGGTCAGCGCCTCGATCCCGTCAGCCTTGAGCTTACGCAAGGCGACCCGCACCGCCGCTTCATCGAGCGGGGCGACCTCGTTCCCGCGGGCGTCCATGCGGCCCGGCACTTCGACCGTGTGTTCGAGGCGGGCGAGCGGCTGCGGCTTGGGCCACACGATCCATGCGGCAAGGCCGCCGGGCACATAAGAGCGCGCGATCTGCATGATGTCGCGGTAGCCCTGCGTCGTCACCAGACCGACCTTCGCGCCCTTGCCTTCCAGCACGGCATTGGTCGCCACGGTGGTGCCGTGGAGGAAATAGGCAATGTCGGCCGCCGTGATCCCGGCCTTCTCGGTGATCGCCTTAACCCCCGTCAGGATGCCTTCCGAGGAATCATGCGGGGTCGAGGGCGTCTTGTGCCGCCAGAACGCGCCGCTCGCCTCGTCGAACAGCAGCAAGTCGGTGAAAGTCCCGCCTACATCCACACCAAGCCTGTACGTCATGCCTTGTCCTTATGCCTTACGCCGCACGCGCGACTGCCGAGGGGAGTTCCCGCCCCAGCACCGCGCCAAACCACTTGTTTGCGGCAATCGCCGCTTCCAGATCGATGCCCGTTCCAACCCCGGAACGTTCCATCATGTAGACGAGGTCCTCGGTGGCGATATTGCCGGTCGCGCGCGGGGCGAAGGGGCAGCCGCCCAGCCCGCCGAGCGAGGCGTCGAACACCCGCACGCCCGCCTTGTATGCCTCCCAGGCATTGGCGATGCCGGTGCCGCGGGTGTTGTGGAAGTGAGCGCGCATCGGGATTTTGTCGCCGAGCACGTGGCCCAGCTTGCCGAACAACTCGCCCGCTTCCCACGGCGTGCCGACGCCGATCGTGTCGGCGAGCGCGATTTCCTCAGGGGATTCGATCGCCAGTTCCTCGGCGATGGCGAGGACAGTGGAATGCTTGACGTCACCCTCGAACGGGCAGCCGAAGGCGGCGCTGATCGTGACCTGTGCGCGCATCCCTTCGGCGCGGGCAAAGCGCAGCATTTCGCGGGTTTCGGCAATGCCCTGCGCGATGGTCTGGCCCTGATTCTTCTGCCCGAAGGTGTCGCTGGCAACGACAACGCAGCCGATCTGATCGATCCCGCGCGCACCATTCTCTCGGGTGGCCAGCGCCCGCAGCACGCCGCGCTTGTTGAGGACGAGACCGACATAGGTGCAGTCCGCCCGGTCCGGCAGGCCGGCGATCACGCTTTCCGCATCGGCCATCTGCGGCACGCGCTGCGGGTGAACGAAACTGGCGACCTCCAGCCGCCGCGCACCGCAGGCGATCATGCGGGCGATGAGGTCAAGCTTCACTTCTGTGGAAATGATGTCCGGCTCGTTCTGCAACCCGTCACGCGGGCCAACCTCGACCAGTTCGATGGCGCTGGCAGGTGCTGCGGCGGAACGGGGGGCTGACATCGGGAATCGCCTGTTGCTGTTGCGCGGGGACAGGTCGGGTGAATTACCGGTTTTGTATACAATTGCAATGATGCTTGGTGTTTCGCATTGCGCCGGAACCGCTCGGCGCGGTTCGCGTTGTTATGCGTCTTTTGCAAGCTCATCGGCGCCCGCGCCGCCCGGTGCGGGGCCGACTGCGCGGGCAAAGGTGTGGAAGGCGCGGCGCAGGTGGCTGCCCATCACTGCCCGCGCCCAATCCGGATCGCGCGCGGCAAAGGCGGCGACCAGCTCGTCATGATCGCGGGCCGATTGCCGCAGGTCTTCCTGCGAATAGGTGCGTGCCGTGCGCAGCACGACAGGGGCCTCGACCAGTCGGCCAAGCAACTGCCCGAGCCGCGGCGAATCCGCTGCCTCGACGATCACTTCGTGGAAGGCGCGGTTGGCATCGAGAAAGCGCGCCACATCCGGAGCAGGCAGGTCTACGGCCGCCTTCAGTTCGTGGTTGATCCGTTCCAGCGCGGCGATCTGATCTGCCGAGAGCCGCCGGGCTGCACGCTCGGCGGCATGGCATTCGAGCATCTGGCGCAGCGAGAACATCTCTTCGATATCGTCGCGGCTCCAATCGGCGACGAACAGGCGCTTGGTGTCCGATCGCACCAGCAGCAGTTCATCCTCCAGCCGTCGCACCGCCTCGCGCACGGGGGTGCGGCTGACCCCGGTGATCTGGGCGAGCTGGTCTTCGGTGAGCTGTTCGCCCGCTTTCACCTGCCCGCTCAGCAGATGGGCGCGGATCGCGGCATAGGCGCGGTCGGAAGCGCGGCTCATGCGCGGCGTTCGGGATGGGCGGGGCGGAGGGTGTGCACTTTCATCGGCGTCCTTGTGTGCCTTCCGCAGCCCGGCTGCAAGCGGTGTGAGGTGATAAAAACACACCTGCAAGGCCGGTGATGTCGCATTTGTGTAAAGTGCTTGACGGGAGCGTTTTGTATACAATAACCACGCGGACCGAGGCAACAGGGGAGTGCCCGTGAACCGCATAAAGGGTGTCATGCCGATCGCGTTGGACGCAGCCGGGGCCGCCAGCCGTGCCCGGCAGGTGGCCGCCGCTTGCCTGCGCCCCGCCGGTGTCCCGAGCAGTGCCGTGTCCGTTTCCCTGAAGTCCACGCCCACATGAACGGCGTGATGCCGCCCTGCCGATCCGTTTTCTCACCTCTCGATCCCACACAGGAGAGCCGCCTTATGAAGTTCCGTCTGATCCTTGCCTCTGGCGCGGCTCTTGGCGCCATTGCCCTTGGCGCGCCCGCGATGGCGCAGGATGCCCCCGATACGGCGCAGGCCGAGGGCGAGGGCGGCATCATCGTTACCGCTCGCCGTCAGTCGGAAACCCTGGCCGAGGTGCCCGCAGCCGTCACCGTCTTCACCGCCGAAAGCCTCGCCAAGAGCGGGGTGCAGCGCGCCGATGACTTCATCCAGCTGACCCCGGGCGTCACCATCGTCACCGGCACGGCCGAAGCGGGCGACACCCAGATCAACATCCGTGGCATCAACGGCGCGCGCGACGCGGAAAGCTCGGTCGCGCTGGTGGTTGACGGCATCCTCAAGACCAACACCGCCCAGCTCAACCAGAACCAGGGCACGCTGCGGCAGGTGGAAATCCTCAAAGGTCCGCAGGGCGCGCTCTATGGTCGCAACGCGGCGGCCGGTGCGATCGTGCTCCAGACCCTGAAGCCGGGCGATGCGCTGGAAGGCGGGATGCTGGTGCGCGCCGCACAGGACAACACCTACACCGCCAACGGTTTCATCAGCACCCCGATCGGCGAGACCGCCGGGCTGCTGGTTTCGGCCAATTACTTCCGCACCGACGGGTTTTTCCGCAACCGCTTCCTCGGCAATTCCAAGACGATCGACGATCAGGAAATCTTCGGCGTCGATGCGCGGTTCGTGACCGAACTGGGGCCGAACACCGAACTGGACGTGAAGGCCCGTTATGCCGATCTCAAGGGCGCTTCGATCAACTTCAACGCCAGCTTCCATCTGCCCAATTTCGCTGGCGTCAACCCGGCCTTCTTCGAGGATGTGAACGAGCATCCCTTCGGCTTCTATTCGAACATCCGTCCCACCAACGACCAGACCACCTTCGAAACCTCGGCCAAGATCGAGCATGAGTTCGAAAGCACGGTGCTGACCGCATGGGTGCTCTACAGCGATGTCGACCAGTCGCTGACCGCTGACGGCACGTCGGCCGATTTCGCGCGCTTCACCTTTCCCGGCGCCACGCCCGCATCGGTGGCGGCGGCCAATGCCTGCGCGGCCTCGACCGCATCGCTGACCGGATTTCCGCTGAACCAGCCGACCTTCATCGGCCAGAGCCCGGTGCCGTTCATCTTCAACCCGGTCAACGGATCGACCTTCGGCGCCTACAGCCCCACGACCTGCGACGGCACCCAGTTTCAGTCCCGCCAGCAGGAAGACATCAGCGGCGAAATCCGCCTTGCCTCCAATGGTGACGGGGACGTCAACTGGCAGGTCGGCGCCTATTATCTGCACATCAACCGCGAAGTCGGCGTCAGCCTCGGCGCGGATCTGGGGCAGGGGGTGATCCGCCGCCTCTACAACGCGCCGGGCACCAGCAACCCGACGACACAGCTCTACAACGATGCCTTCAAGACCGATGTCTACGCGGTGTTCGCTTCGGTCGATGCCGATCTGTCGGACCGCTTCAACATCAGCCTTGCGGGCCGTTACGATATCGAGGACCGGCAGGTCCGCAGTCTCGTGCCCGCCGTGCGCGATCCGATCCTTGGCGGGCCGATCAACCCCGGCCAGGCTGTGGTGGGCGGCAATGTCCAGCCGATCGGGCCGCAGGCGGAAAGCTTCAAGCAGTTCCAGCCCAAGATCTCGCTCCGCTACGAGCTGAGCGATGACATCAACCTCTATGGCAACTGGGGCATCGGCTTCAAATCGGGCGGGTTCAACAACCAGGGTTCAGCCGCGATCGTTGATCAGGCGCTCAACGCATTCATCGGCACCAGTGTCGATATCGACGACCAGTATCGCAAGGAAGTCTCCAGCGCCTTCGAAGCGGGCGTCAAGGGCACGCTGCTTGATGGTTCGGTGACCTTCGATCTGGCCGGTTATTACACCAAGATCGATGACATGCAGTTCTTCGAGTTCTTCGTCGGCGGCTTCGGCCTGCTGCGCGTCGTCTCGAATATCGACGAGGTCGAGGTGATGGGCGCCGAGCTCAACCTCAGCGTCGAACCGGTCCGCGGCTGGACGCTGTTCGGATCGGCCAACGTCACCGACAGCGAGATCAAGGCCAATGCCTCGCGGCCCGTGACGGTCGGCAACAAGTCGCCGCATACCGCCGATTACACCATCAACCTTGGCACGCAGATCGATCTGCCGATTTCCGACAGCATCGATTTCGTCACCCGCGCCGATTACCGCATTACCGGGCCGACGTGGTTCCACACGCTTCAGGATGACACCAACCCGACGCTGTTCAGCGGCCTGCTGCCGATCCCGGCTGATCCGGTGACTTCGCCCAACAAGCTGGTTCTGCCGGCGGTGGTGGGCAATGCCGATTACTCGGTCACGCAGCGCGATACCTTCGCGGTCATGGATCTGCGCATCGGGATCGAAAGCCAGACCTGGTCGATCACCGCCTTTGCCGAAAACCTGTTCAACGAGAAGTATCTGAACGAGGTCATCACCGCGGTCGAGTTCGGGGGTTCGTTCATCTCGCCGGGCGGCCGCCAGCGGTTCGGGGTGGAACTGGGTTACAAGTTCTGATGTCCACGCCCTTCGGGTAACGATAACGGGCACAGAACGCAGAAGCGCGCGGGGTTTTGCGACCCGCCCCGCGCGCTTCATTGCTTACGCAAGGGTCACTGGCCCGCAGGCTTGCTCCACCATGACAGCATCTGGTTGTCATGCGCGGACGTCCACACGCCCTGCGGCGTCCAGCGCAGCGCCCCGCTGCCCACCGATGGCCCCATGCGGGCGCGGATCTTGAGGGTTTCGGGATCGATCACCACCAGCGTCTGATCCTCGGTGGTGCGCAGCCACACCGCGCCGCCGCCGGTATCGATATCCCCCCACTTGAGCTTGGGTCCGACCTTGGTGCGTCCGGCCACTGCCAGCGTGACCGGATCGACCTTGGCGACCGTGCCATCGCCCTGTTCCTGCACCCACACCGCGCCTTCGCCCGCCGCAAGGAAGCCCGGCGTATCGCCGAGCGATGCCTTGCCGGTGACGGTGTTGGTGGCCGGGTCTATGCGTTCGAGCGAACGGCCCTCGCTCGATACGGCCCACAGCGCATCGAACCCCCAGGCCAGATACCAGGTCTGCGCCGTTACCGGGATGGTGGCGACAACCGCGTTGGTGGCAGGATCGATCCGGGCAAGCTTGCCTGCCGGGTCTGACGGCACCCACACCGCGCCGGCCCCGGCGACCACGTTGGTTTCCCCCTTGGGATTGGCAAGGCCGGTGGCGATCTTCGCCTCCACGGCGGCCGTGGCAAGATTGATGCGCCACACCTCACCGCCCTTGCAATTGGCGACCCACAGCGATCCGGCCGCAATTGCCATCGTGCCGCAGGGGCGCGGCACATCAGCCTTGGCCTGAAGCCCGGCCGGGCTCCACTTTTCGACCCGCCCGTCATTGGTGACCCATACGGCATCGCCATCCACGGCGAGGAAATCGGCAAAGCCGGGGACCTTCATGGCGGTTTCGACAAGGTCGGGCGCGGGGCCGGCGGTATCATCGGGCGGCGGGCTGTCCTCGGCGCAGGCTGACGCGGCAAGCGCAGCGGCAAGAAGGGTGGCCAGCGGGCGGATGGCGTCTTTGGTCATGGGTGTCAGCCTCCATGCGAGGGCAGGGGGGAGAGAGGGGCGCGTGCAAAGGCGCTGTCCTGCCAGCGTGGAACAATCTCACCCATATTACGTTTCCAATCAATCGTAATAATTCATGGTGGACAAACGCCCCGACAACGCGGATGTTCGCAGGCGCAACATAGGGGACGAATCATGCTCCACCACCTCTCCCGGGCAGCCCGCTTCCTCCTCCTCGGCCTTGCGGCGCTGCTGGTGACAGCATGTTCCGGCGGGCAAGAAGAGGCCGCCGCACCCAAGACCGAATTCGCGATCGGCTGGTCGATCTATGCCGGGTGGATGCCCTGGCCCTATGCCGAGCAGGCAGGGATCGTGAAGAAGTGGGAAGACAAGTACGGCGTCACCATCAGGTTCGTGCAGGTCAACGACTATATCGAAAGCGTGAACCAGTACACCGCGGGCAAGCTGGACGGGGTGACCGTCGCCAATATGGACGCGCTGACCATCCCGGCGGCGGGCGGCAAGGATACCTCCGCGATCATCCTCGGCGATTATTCCAACGGCAATGATGCGGTGCTGCTGAAGGGCGCTGACAGTGTGGCGGGGATCAAGGGGCGGCAGGTCTATCTGGCCGAACTGTCCGTCTCGCACTACCTGCTCGCCCGCGCGCTGGAAACGTCGGGCATGAAGCTGACCGATGTGAAGACGGTCAACACCTCAGATGCCGATATCGCCGCCGCCTTCGCTGCGCCGGATGTGACTGCGGCCGTGGCGTGGAACCCGCAGGTCACCACCATGAAGGGCGTGGCGGGCACGAAAGCGGTGTTCACCTCCGCTGATGTGCCGGGCGAAATCCTCGATCTGATGGTCGTCGATACGGCGGTGCTGAAGGCCAACCCCAACCTCGGCAAGGCGCTGGCGGGGATCTGGTACGAGACCATGGCCCTGATGGCGCGTCAGGATGCCGAAGGGCAGGCGGCGCGGGCAGCGATGGCGAAGTTGGCGGGCACGACGCCGGAAGCGTTCGAGAGCCAGCTGGCGACCACCTTTCTCTACACCGATCCCAAGGCGGCGGTGGCCGCCATGCAATCGGGCGACCTGCTCACCACCATGACCCGGGTGCGGGACTTCTCCTTTGCGCAAGGGTTGTTCGGGCAGGGCGCGGCCTCGGCCGATGCGGTGGGGATGAGCTTTCCGGGCGGCAAGACGCTGGGCGATGCCAATGCGGTGACGCTGCGGTTTGACCCGACCTACATGCAGATGGCCGCGGACGGGAAGCTTTAGCCCCGTGCGCTGGGTAACGGCGACCCCTGACCGACGCGGGAGCCTGCTGCTGGGCGCGGTGCCGCTGCTGGTGCTGGCGCTGGCCTATTTCATCGCTGCCGCCGCGCGTCATGCCGATAATCCCGCCGACAAGATCCTGCCGCTGCCCGGCGCGATGGCTGCGGCCATGGCCGGGTTGCTGTTCGAACCCGATCCGCTGTCCGGCCAATACCTGTTCTGGGCCGATACCATCGCCAGCCTGTGGCGGCTGGGGTTGGGTTTGGGCATCGCCACAACATCGGCTTTGTTGGTGGGCCTGGCTTTGGGCGCCTTGCCCCCTGTCAGGTCTACCCTTGGCCCCCTCGTGACCGCCATTGCCGTCATCCCGCCCATCGCTCTCCTGCCGATCCTGTTCATCGTGTTTGGATTGGGCGAAGCGGCCAAAGTGGCGCTGATCGTGGTGGGGGTGGCGCCGTTCATGATCCGCGACGTGGCAGGGCACATCGGCGGCCTGCCCCGCGAACAGGTAGTCAAGGCGTTGACTTTGGGTGCGAATTCCTGGGGCGTGATCCTGCGCGTGGCGCTGCCGCAGGCGTTGCCGCGGCTGTTCGAGGCCCTTCGCCTGTCGCTTGGGCCGGCCTGGGTGTTCCTGATCTCGGCCGAAGCGATCGCGGCGGATGTTGGACTGGGATACCGCATCTTTCTGGTGCGCCGTTACCTCGCGATGGATGTGATCCTGCCATATGTGGCGTGGATCGCGCTGCTGGCGGTGGCGATGGACCTCGCTTTGACTTTCGGCAGCCGCCGCCTGTTCGGCTGGGCTCATGCGGGGGCGCGCTGATGGCGTTCCTGACCTTGCGCAACATCTGGGTCGAGTATGGCGAGAAGGTCGTGCTTGAGAGGATTTCTCTCGATATTGCAGAGCGTTCCTTTGTCTCGATCATCGGTCCTTCGGGGGCGGGCAAGAGCAGTTTGTTGCGCGTGATCCTCGGGCAGGAGCGGCCGACAAGGGGGGCAATCACGCTGGACGGCGCGCCGCTGGCGGCGGAATGCGGGCCGGACCGCGGCGTGGTGTTCCAGCGTTATTCGGTGTTTCCGCATTTAACTGTGCTCGGCAATACCCTGATCGGACTGGAATTTTCCGATTCACCCCTGACCGCCCGCCTGTTCGGCACAAAGCGCCGCGCTGCCATTGCCGAGGCCGAGGCGATGCTCGAACAGGTCGGGCTGGCCGATGCCCGCAACCTCTACCCCGCGCAGATGTCGGGCGGGATGCAGCAACGCCTCGCCATTGCCCAGGCCCTGATCAAGCGCCCGCGGATACTGCTGCTCGACGAACCCTTCGGTGCGCTCGATCCCGGCATCCGGGGCGACATGCACCGGCTGATCACCCGTCTGTGGCGCGAGCATGGGCTGACCGTCGTCATGGTCACGCACGATATCAAGGAAGCCTTCGGGCTGGGCACGCGGGTGCTCACGCTCGACAAGCGCCGCCATGATCCCCACGCGCCGCATCGCTATGGGGCAGGGGTCGTTTACGATCTCGAACTGACCCGGAAGCAGGCGGTGAATATCCCGGTCGAACGGTCCGGTATTACGATTGACACGAAAGTTAATACCTGAAATGGTCCAGCCATGAACGCCTCCGAACCTTCCCGGCCTGAAGCAGCACGATTGGCGCGCCTCAGCATGAGCCTGCCGGCCGAACTGTTCCGCCAGCTCGACATGATGGTGGAAGAGCGCGGCCTGCCCTCGCGCTCGCAACTGATCGCCGAACTGATCCGCCACGCGCTCGCCGAGCATGAGGCGCTGACCCGCCCGGACGAGACGCTCGCGGGGACCGTGACCATTGTCTATGCTGGAGGCGGTGGCAGGGTTCGCCAGCAACTGGCTGAAACACAGGTGGATTACCTCAAGGAGGTGATTTCATCTCAGCATGTGTTCCTTGAACAGGATCAGTCGCTTGAGGTGCTGCTGGTGCAGGGCCCGGCGGTGCGGCTGAAGCAGCTGTGTGATGCGCTCCGGGCGATCCGCGGCGTCCAGCAGTTGCAACTTGTCACCACCACCGCGCTGCTCCCGCCGCTCCACGAACAGGATGTGCCGCCCGCGAAGGAGGCCGCCGAATGAGCCTCGTCGATCCCAAAGCCGCCCGCGAGCACGCCCGCGCCCAAGGCGGTACGCGGGTCGAGACCATGCCGGTTATCCCCCCCGTGGCGAACGATCTGCCCGAGGGCGTCGCCGCCAGCGACCTTGTTTGGGAAGAGACCGTCGCGCCCGGCGGATACACCTCGCGCAGGCTGGCGCGCGGCACCCGGCTGCGGATGATCGACAGGGGGGGCGATGCCTGTGCGAGCCTCAACATCTTCAACGCCGAAATGCCGACCGAGCGGCTGAATGTTGCCGATACGGTCAAGGTTCAGTGGAATGCCTATCTCGGCGCGGGCAAGCTGCTGCTTTCGGACATGGGCCGGGTGCTGGCGAGCATTGTCGAGGACAGCGCGGGCACGCATGACACTTTCTGCGGTGTCTCAAATGCGGATGCTAACCTGCTGAAATATGGTGAGGGCCGTAATTCCGGGGCGTTCCCCAATGGGCGCGACCGGCTGATCCTGGGCGCGGCGAAGCATGGTCTGACCCGCCGCGATGTCCACCCTTGCGTGAACCTCTTCAAGGGCACGAAGATCGCGGCTGACGGCAGCATCACGCCGATCATCGGTCCTTTCGAAGGCGCGCGCGAAGTGTTGCTGCGCGCCGAGATGGATGTGATCATCGTGATCGCCAACTGCCCTCATGTCCTTGATCCGCGCCCCGAATACGCCGCGACCCCGCTGCGCCTCACCGCGTGGCGCGGCGCGGTGACGCCTGAAAACGATGCGGTGCGCCATGCCACCCCCGAAGGCCTGCGCGCCTATCTCAACACCGAGGACTACTACCGCCGCTAACCCTCTCCACCGGAACCAGACCATGACCAGCGATCCGGCCCTCTCCGGCCTCACCGGCGCCATCCTTTACGACGCAATCGTGCCCGCCCGTGCGCCGTGGCTCCACCATCTGCGCAAGGGCGAGGTGCTGAGGATCGTCGATGTCGAGGGCAATCAGGCGGTCGATTTCCTGATCTATTCCGCGACCGACGATGCTGAGCGCTATTCGGCGCAGGATACGGTCGCGGCGCAAGGCAATCTGTTTCTGCGCACCGGCACGGTGCTGCTCTCCAACGAGGGCAATCCGCTGATGACGATCATCGCCAGCGCAGTTGACTATCACGACACGATTGGCGGCGCCTGTTCGTGCGAATCCAATACTTTGCGGTATGGACATCACGCCAGGCATGAACACGCCTGCGTCGACAATTTCCTTGAGGCCAACCTCACGCAAGGGCGCGGCAAGCGCGATATTGTCAGCAACATCAACTTCTTCATGAACGTGCCGGTCGAGGAGGACGGGACGCTCGGCATCGTTGACGGCATTTCCGCGCCCGGCCTGACAGTCGATCTGAGGGCAGAGATGGACGTCATCGTCGTCGTCTCGAACTGCCCGCAGATCAACAATCCCTGCAACGGCTTCAACCCCACCCCGGTGCGGATGATCGTTGCGGCATGATCTTCGACACCGTCCTCATCGCCAACCGGGGCGCGATCGCGACGCGGATCATTCGCACCGCGCGGGGTCTGGGGCTGCGGACAGTGGCGGTCTATTCGCAAGCGGATGCGGGCTCGCTCCATGTCAGCGCGGCGGACGAATCGGTGTGCATCGGGCCGGGCCCAGCGGCGCAGAGCTACCTCAACGTCGAGGCGATTCTTGCCGCGGCCAAAGCGACCGGGGCGGGGGCGATCCACCCCGGTTACGGCTTCCTTGCCGAGAATGCCGATTTTGCCGAGGCTTGCACGGCGGCGGGGATTGCCTTCATCGGGCCGACGCCGGACAACATCCGCACATTTGGCCTCAAGCACTCGGCCCGCGCTCTGGCCGAGGCGCAGGGCCTTCCGCTTGCGCCCGGCACCGGCCTGCTGACCGGCGCTGACGAGGCCGCAGAGGCTGCTGTGCGGATCGGCTATCCCGTCATCCTCAAGGCGACAGCCGGCGGCGGCGGCATCGGCATGCGCGTGTGCGAGACCGAGGCGGATTTGCGCCAAGGCTTTGCCGCAGTTGTCCGACAAGGCGAGGCCAGCTTCGGCGATGCAGGCGTGTTTCTGGAACGTTACGTGCCGCGCGCAAGGCATCTCGAAGTGCAGATCTTCGGAGACGGACAGGGCCGCGTGATGGCGCTGGGCGAACGCGATTGCTCGCTTCAGCGGCGCAACCAGAAAGTGGTCGAGGAAGCCCCTGCGCCCTGCCTTTCGCCCGAAAAGCGCAGCCAGCTGATCGCCGCCGCGGTGCGGCTTGGTGAGGCAGCGCGCTATCTTTCGGCGGGCACAGTCGAGTTTCTGTATGATGCCGAGCGTGAGGATTTCTTCTTCCTCGAAATGAACACGCGTCTTCAGGTCGAACACGGCGTTACCGAGGAGGTGACGGGGATCGATCTGGTTGCGTGGATGATCAGAGGGGCGGCGGGCGATTTCGCGATGCTGGATGCGCCCCCGCCCGAGTTGCGGGGCCATTCAGTCCAGGTGCGGCTCTATGCCGAAGACCCGGCGATGGATTACCGCCCGACCACGGGCACGCTCACCAATGTCGCCTTCCCGGAGGATATTCGCGCCGAAACATGGGTGATGGCCGGAAGCGAGGTGAGCGCCTTCTACGATCCGATGCTGGCCAAGCTCATCACCCGTGCCGACACGCGCGAAGGTGCTATTGCTGCCATGCAGTCAGCGCTGGATGCCAGCCGGATTGACGGGATCGAGACCAACCTGCGCTGGTTGCGACAGGTGGTTCGGAATGAGGGCTTCACCAGCGGCGAGGTTTCGACCCGTTTGCTCGACGGTGTTGCCTATGCCCGCCGAGCCTTCCGGGTGATCGCCGGGGGCACGGCGACGTCGGTGCAAGACTGGCCCGGACGGCTCGGGCTGTGGAATGTCGGCGTGCCGCCATCCGGCCCGATGGACGATCTGAGCTTCCGGCTCGGCAACCGTATTCTCGGCAACCCCGAGGGCACGGCGGGCCTGGAGATCACCGCGAGCGGCCCGACGCTGCTGTTCGAAAGCCCTGCCACGATCTGCCTGACCGGCGCGGACTTTTGCGCCAACATCGATGGCGTGCCGGCAGAGCGGGGCGTGCCGCTGGCCATCGCTGCTGGTCAAACCCTGACGATGGGCCGGGCGAGCGGTGGGGGGATGCGCGGCTACATCCTGTTTGCCGGTGGGCTTGATGTTGTGCCCTATCTGGGATCGGCAGCGACCTTCACCCTCGGTCAGTTCGGCGGTGCGGCTGCGCGGGCGCTGGTGGCGGGGGATGTGCTGCATCTGGGCGAGGGCTCCGTGGGCGCAGGCGCGCAGACGCCGCTGCCGCTGCTGTCCCGCGAATGGGAACTGCGCGTCCTCTATGGCCCTCACGGCGCCCCTGATTTCTTCACGCCTGCCGATATCGACGCCTTTCTCGCGGCCGAGTGGCAGGTGCACTACAATTCGAACCGCACCGGGGTGCGGCTTGTCGGTCCCAAGCCCGAATGGGCGCGGCGTGACGGGGGCGAGGCGGGGCTGCACCCCTCGAACATCCACGACAATCCCTACGCCATCGGCGCAGTCGACTTTACCGGGGACATGCCGATCATCCTTGGTCCCGACGGGCCTTCATTGGGCGGCTTCGTGTGTCCCTTCACTGTGATCGCCGAGGATCGCTGGAAGATCGGGCAGCTTGCGCCCGATGACCGCGTGCGCTTCGTGCCCGTCAGCATCGCCGACACTGCGCGCCCCAGCGCCATTGCCGACCTCTCTCCGATCCTTGCCGAACTGCCTGCGAGCCCCACACGCCCGCGCACCACCTATCGCCAGCAGGGGGACCGCAACATCCTCGTCGAATATGGCGAGATCGTGCTCGATATCGCGCTGCGCATCCGCATCCACGCGCTGATGCAGGCGCTGGAGGCGATGGACCTGCCCGGCGTGATCGACATCACCCCCGGCATCCGCTCGCTGCAATTGCACTTCGACGGCGCGGCGCTCGATCAGGCGGGGGCGCTGGAGGCGCTGATGGCCGCCGAGGATGCGATGGGCGACCTTGCCGATTTCGAAGCGCCCTCGCGCATTGTCCACCTGCCGCTGACCTGGCGCGATCCGGCGACGCAGGAGACCATCGACAAATACATCGCCGCCGTGCGCGATGATGCGCCGTGGTGTCCGGACAATATAGAGTTCATCCGCCGCATCAACGGCCTGCCGGACGCAAAGGCGGTAGAAGACCTGATCTTCGATGCGAGCTATCTCGTCCTTGGGCTTGGCGACGTCTATCTCGGCGCGCCGGTCGCCACGCCGGTCGATCCGCGCCACCGCCTCGTCACCACCAAATACAACCCCGCGCGCACCTGGACCCCCCCCAACGTGGTGGGCATCGGGGGCGCTTACATGTGCATCTATGGCATGGAAGGGCCGGGCGGCTACCAGCTGTTCGGGCGCACGATCCAGGTGTGGAACACGCATCGCCAGACCGATCCCTTCACCGACGGCAAGCCGTGGCTGCTCAGGTTTTTCGACCAGATCCGCTTTTTCCCTGTCAGCGCGGAAGAGCTTGCCGAGTGGCGGCGCGATTTTCCCCATGGGCGGCGGTCGATCCGGATCGAGGAGACGACCTTCCGCCTCGCCGATTACCGCAGGTTCCTCGCCGACAATGCGGACAGCATCGCCGCCTTCGAGAGCGCCCGTCAGGCCGCCTTCGACGCGGAGCGCGCGGCATGGGAGGCGTCGGGCGAGTTCGACCGCGTCAGCGCGCTGCTCGGGGCCGATAGCGGCGCAAACGATGCGGCGGCGATCGAGGTGCCCGAGGGCGCGGACCTGATCGAGGCGCCCTTCGGCGGGAGCGTGTGGAAG
>VFQO010000603.1_pt1 | contig 36030 bp, 36 predicted proteins | sample 3512331 | NCBI WGS metagenome assembly VFQO01 (sample SAMN10412371, study PRJNA504923) | tailings metagenome | isolation source: Replicate 3 from Balatoc abandoned mine | place: Philippines: Itogon, Benguet | collected 2017-08-28 | reverse complement strand
CGGCCGGCATCCTCATGCGCCTGCACGAGGCGCCGATGCACTTCTACAAGAAGGGCCGCGGCCGCTACAAGCCGGCGCCGGCTGAAAACCTCGCGGCCGCCAAAGCCAGCGTGGAAAGAAAGGCGCGCGAAGCCATGCAGGTCGACGAGTGGAAGGCGAGCCTCGTCAGCGGCGCGCTGCCCGCATGGGACGCCGACATCCATCGCCTCCTGTTCAAGCCGGACAAGAACACGCTGGCCTGGAAGGCGCTCGACGCCGCCTGCAGCCAGACCGGCGAATCCGCGCTGCATCTTTTGAACCGCTGCGGCGCCATCGCCGACATCGAGGCGCTGCACAAGGCGCAGTTCCTGCTCGAGTATTTCCCCAAGGGCACCGGCTTTCCCGACATCGCCGAACCCTTCGATCCGCCCGGCCTGCCCGAGGCCGAGGTCGCCGCCTTCAGCATCGACGACGCCGCCACCACCGAAATCGACGATGCGATCTCGCTGCAGTTCAGCCCCGATGGCGGCGCACGCGTGGGCATCCACATCGCCTGCCCGGCGCTCGGCATCCCGCCGGGCTCGCGGCTCGACGACATCGCGCGGGCGCGGCTGTCCACGGTGTACTTCCCCGGCGACAAGATCACCATGCTGCCCGAGGCGGTAATCGACCATTACACCCTGATCGAGGGCCAGCACTGCCCGGCGCTGTCCATGTATGTCGATGTCGCGGCGGATTTCTCCATCCGCAACATCGAAAGCCGGCTCGAGGCCGTGCACATCGCCGCCAATCTGCGCCACGACACCCTGGACCAGCGCTTCAGCGAAGAGACCATCGGCGCCGGCCCGGACTACCCCTACAAGCGCGAGCTCGAATGGCTGTGGGGCTTTACCTCCACCCTGGAGGCGTCGCGCGGCGCCGTCAACCAGATCAACCGCCAGGACTACAACTTCAGCATCGAGCGCGACGGGCAGGGCAACAGCCGGGTGGACATCGTGCCGCGCAAGCGCGGCAGCCCCATCGACAAGGTGGTGGCCGAACTCATGATCCTGGCCAACAGCCGCTGGGGCACCTGGCTCAAGGAAAAGGGCGTGCCCGGCATCTTCCGCAACCAGAGCATGGGCAAGACGCGCATGGCCACCCAGCCCGGCATCCACCAGGGCCTGGGCGTGGAGAACTACGCCTGGTCGAGCTCGCCCCTGCGGCGCTATGTCGACCTCGTCAACCAGCGCCAGCTCCTCAGCCTGGTGCAGGACGTGGCGCCCACCTACGGCCCGCGCAACGACTACCTGTTTGCCGCCGTGCGCGACTTCGAACTCACCTACGATGGCTATGCCGACTTCCAGCGCCGGCTGGAACGCTACTGGTGCCTGCGCTGGCTGCTGCAGGAGAACGTGAGCGAAATCACCGCCAACGTCATACGCGACGATCTCGCGCGCCTCAACGGCCTGCCCATGGTGGTGAAGGCGCCCTCGCTGCCGCCCGGCCTGGCAGCCGATACGGTCGTGCGCTTCAAGCTGTCCGGCATCGACCTGCTGGGGATCGAGCTGCATGCGGAATATGCTGGCACTGTGGAGGCGGCTTCCGTAGAATCGGCCTGACCGATATGCAGACAGCCGTCCAGCCTCAGCTTGCCGCCCCCAGCCAGCGCGACATGCGCATCGCCCTGGCCTTGATGGCGTCCTTCGCGCTGCACGGCATCGTGCTCTCCACGCAGTTCACCCTGGTCAATCCCCGGCACTTCGAGGACCTCACCCCGCCCATGGAGGTGGTACTGGTCAACGCCAGGACAAGCGAGGCCCCGCTCAATCCCGACGTGCTGGCGCAGGTCGACCTCGCTGGCGGCGGCAATGTCGACGACGACCGGCAGGCCAAAAGCCCGCTGCCCTACAAGGCGCAGCCCGCCGAACAAAGCGAGGCCGCCACCCTGGCCCGGGTCAGGCAGCTCGAAGAGCAGGCGCGCCAGTTGCTGACCCAGCTGAAAAGCCAGGCAGCCGTCGACAGCTCGCCCGAGACCGCCCCCCGCCGCGAAGTCAACAGCGCGGAACTGATGCTGCAAGCGTCGGAAGCCGCCAAGCTGCAGGCCCAGATCTCGCGCAACTGGGACGAGTACCAGAAACGTCCGCGGCGTGAATTCGTCGGCCCCAATGCAAAGAGTTATATTTTGGCTCGCTATGTTGAGGATTGGGCTGCTAAAGCGGAAAAAATCGGCAACCTTAATTACCCCGAGGAAGCTCGCCGCCAGCGCATTTACGGCAGCCTAAGAATGACCGTTTCGATTTACGCCGACGGCACGATAGAAAATATTGAAATCGACAAGCCCTCAGGTTCGAAAGTCCTAGACCAGGCTGCCATCAACATCGTCAACCTGGGGGCGCCCTATGCGCCATTTCCGCGTGAAATGCGTGAGCACATATGGAAATCTAGCGGAGCCAGTAGCGCCTATACCAACCAGGGTGGGCGCGAAATTGCCATTTCCATCACTCGCACCTGGACTTTCACCCGTTCCGACCAGCTCGGAGTCGCCGCCGAATAAACTTCTTTAATCAGATCATTCGATCTATTTTTGCTCCGGTGATAGAATATGCAGCTTTGCTGATATTCTGATCTTTCTGGAGCGCACCATGCATCTCGGAACCACCCTCACCCAATTCATCATTGAAGAGCAGCGCCACATTCCCGGCGCCACCGGCGAATTCACCGGCCTCTTGAACGACGTCGCCACCGCCTGCAAGATGATTTCCAACGGCGTCAACCACGGCGGCCTGCTGGGCGTGCTGGGCGCGGCCGGCACCGAGAACGTGCAGGGCGAAGACCAGAAGAAGATGGACGTCATCTCCAACGAGATCTTCCTCAAGCGCAACGAGTGGGCCGGGCATCTGGCCGCCATGGCATCCGAGGAAATGGACGAGATCTACCAGATCCCCGAAGGCAACCCGCGCGGCAAGTACCTGCTGCTGTTCGACCCGCTCGACGGCTCTTCCAACATCGACGTCAACGTATCCGTCGGCTCCATCTTCTCCATCCTGCGCTGCCCCGGCAACGAGAACGTGAGCGGTCCCACCCCGGTGGAAGCCTTCATGCAGCCCGGTGTGAAGCAGGTCTGCGCCGGCTACGCCCTGTACGGCCCCTCCACCATGCTGGTGATCACCACCGGCCGCGGCGTCAATGGCTTCACGCTGGACCCCAACGTCGGCGAGTTCGTGCTCACCCACGAGAACATGACCATCCCCGAAGACACCAGGGAATTCGCCATCAACATGTCGAACTACCGCTTCTGGGAACAGCCGGTGCGCCGCTATGTCGACGAATGCCTGGCCGGCCAGACCGGCCCGCGCGGCAAGGATTTCAACATGCGCTGGGTCGCTTCCATGGTCGCCGAGGTACACCGCATCCTCACCCGCGGCGGCGTGTTCATGTACCCGATGGATGAAAAGCTGCGCGAAAAGGGCGGCAAGCTGCGCCTGATGTACGAAGCCAACCCCATGGCCTTCATCGTCGAGCAGGCCGGCGGCGCCGCCACCACCGGCAGCGAGCGCATCCTCGAACTACAGCCCACCAGCATCCACCAGCGCGTACCCGTGGTGCTCGGCTCCAGGAACGAAGTGGACGTCATCACCGGCTACCATCACGCGCAGGCCGCCTGAGGCAGCCTTCCGCCCCAGCAAAAAAACCGGGCCGACGCCCGGTTTTTTATTGCCGCCGGCTGGCGAAAGATTCGCCTGCGCTTGCCCGCTGCGCATCGGCCATTCCCGCCTGCGCCGGAAATCCGCCTGAACTTTTGAGTTTGCCTGCTGACTAGCCTTGAGCAGCATGTTCTTTGAATTCAGACAGGGGGACAACAAATGGAAACACTGCTCGCTTCATTCGGCCTCGACGACGCAACCCGGCTTGGCGCCATCAGCCGCAGCGCCATCCACATCGCCATCATCCTGGCCGGCGCCTGGCTTCTGAAGCTGTTCGCCAACAAGGGCATCCGCAGCTTCCGCATCTACATGACGGAACGCAAGGCCAATGCGCATGAAAGACAGCGCCTGGAAACTCTTGGCCGGGTATTCCGCTACGTGGCCAATGTGCTCATCACCGCGCTCGCCGGAATGCTCGTCTTCACCGAACTCGGCATCTCCATCGCACCCATCCTCGCCACCGCCGGCGTGCTCGGCCTGGCCATCGGCTTCGGCGCGCAAAGCCTGGTAAAGGATTATTTCAGCGGGCTGTTTCTGCTGCTGGAGGACCAGATCCGCCACGGCGACGTGATCGAGGCCGGCGGCAAGGCCGGACTGGTGGAAGAAGTCACCCTGCGCTACGTGCGGCTGCGCAGCTATGACGGCAACGTGCACTACGTGCCGAACGGCCAGATCGACACCGTCACCAACATGACACGCGATTTCTCCTTCTCCGTGATCGATGTCGGCGTGGCCTACCGGGAAGACATTGACGAAGTAATTGCCATCATCCGCGAGGTGGGCGCAGCGCTTCGCGCCGACGAAAAATTCCGGAACGTCATCCTGGGTGATGCCGACATTGCCGGCGTCGACAACTGGGCGGACTCCGCAGTGGTGATCCGCCTGCGCTTCAAGGTCGTGCCCATCGAGCAATGGGGCGTCAGGCGCGAGTTTCTGCGCCGGCTCAAGATCGCGTTCGACGCGCGCGGCATCGAGATTCCCTTCCCCCATCTCACCGTGTACGCCGGCCAGCACAAGGACGGCTCCGCGCCGCCGCTGCGCCTGGTCAGCCAGAGCGCCTAGACCTGGCGCGCTTTGCCGGCGCTGGCGGCCTTGTATAGCGCCAGCGCCCGCTCGCGCTGCAGCTTGTGCTCCACGACCGGGGCCGGATAGTCGCGGCCGATTGTCACGCCGCATTCGGCCTGCACGCCTTGCGGCATGGTCCAGGGCGCATGGACATACTTGTCCGGCACCTTCGACAGTTCCGGCAAATAGCGGCGGATGAACCTGCCCTGCGGGTCGAACTTCTCCGATTGGGTGACGGGATTGAAGATGCGGAACCAGGGCTGCGCATCGCAGCCCACCGAGGCCGCCCACTGCCAGCCGCCGGAGTTCGAAGCCAGGTCGAAATCGATCAGCTTCTCGGCGAAATGGCGTTCGCCGAGCCGCCAGTCCACCAGCAGGTCCTTGGCCAGGAAACTCGCCGTCACCATGCGCAGGCGGTTGTGCATGTAGCCGCTCCGGTCAAGCTGGCGCATGGCGGCATCGACCAGCGGGTAACCGGTGCGCGCTTCGCGCCAGGCCTCGAAATGCCCCGCGGGATTGGGCCAGCGAATCGCATCGAATTCCGGCTTGAAGCAGCGCCCTTCCGCCAGGTCCGGGCGATGCCACAGGGTTTGCTGGTAGAACTCGCGCCAGATCAGTTCGGAGAGCCAGGTTTCCGCGCCGGCACCGCCGATAGCCTGCGCCGTGGCAACGAGTTCGCGGATGGAAAGGGTGCCGAAGCGCAAGTGCACCGACAAATAGGACGGCCCCCTTACCGCCGGGTAGTCGCGCGCGGCCTTGTACTGGCCTATGCGCGCAAGAAAATCCTCGAACAGCGCCCTGGCGCCCGCTTCGCCCGGCCGCACGCCCAGTTCTGCCAGATTGGTGGACACGAAGCCGAGCGATTCCAGCGGCGGCAGCGGGGCCGGCGGCTCCTGGGCCAGGCGCTCCAGGCGTTCGCCGGGCGCATGGTGCGCGAGGCCGGCGGACTGGAGCTTCCTCAGCCAGGCATTCTTGTAGGGTGTGAACACGGTGTATGGCCTGCCGCTCTGCGTCAGCACTTCATCCCGCTCGAAGACCACCTGGTCCTTGCCGTCATGGAAAGCGATGCCATGCCCGGCCAGCGCCTCCTGCACCGCCGCATCGCGCCGGATCGCCGCCGGCTCGTAGTCGCGGCTGCAGAATACCGCCTGCGCCCCGGCCGCCCGTGCGAACTCGGGCACCTGTTGCGTGGCCGCTCCATGCAGCACGTGCAGGGTGGCGCCCAATGCCTCCAGGTCCGCCTTGAGCGCCGCCACGCTGCCGTGTATGAACTCTACCCGCCGGTCCCGGCGCGACGGCAAGGCATCGAGGATGTCCGTGTCGAACACGAATAGCACGCGCACCTGCCGGCTTGCCTGCAGGGCATTGTCGAGGGCCGCCTGGTCATGCAGGCGCAGGTCGCGCCGCAGCCAGACGATGGAATTGTCGTATCTAATCATGCAATTGGGCCACGGCCATAAAACGAACCAATTTCACTTTCCAGGTTCTCAGCACACAGTATGAAGTGTGGGGTTAAAATGCATTCAGCACCATGGATACCATCAACCTGACCAACCATTTTCTGATCGCCATGCCCAACATGGCCGACCCCAATTTTTCGGGGACGCTGACCTACATCGCCGACCACAATGAACAGGGCGCGCTGGGGGTGGTGGTGAACCGGCCCATCGATCTCGACCTGTCGGCGCTGTTCGAGCAGATCGGCCTGTCCCTTCCCGAAGGCCTGCGCGGCCAGATCGTATACCTCGGCGGCCCGGTGCAGCAGGAGCGTGGTTTCGTGCTGCACACGCCTTCGCAGCCCTATTCCTCCACCCTCAACGTCACCGACGCAGTCAGCCTGACCACGTCCAAGGACATCCTGGAAGCTGTGGCGCAGGGCAGCGGCCCCGCCAAGTTCTTGGTCTCGCTGGGTTATTCGGGCTGGTCGGCCGGCCAGCTGGAGCAGGAAATGGCGCAGAACGCCTGGCTGTCGGTGGAAGCCGACCCGCACGTGATTTTCGACCTGCCGCCGGACGAGCGCCTGCCCGCAGCGATGAAGCTTTTGGGCATTGATTTCTCCAATTTGTCCGATGAAGCAGGTCACGCCTGATTTGCCAAACGAACAAAGAGGACAGGAGGGAAGCGGCCATTGTGTTTTTCCTCCTGTCCTCTTGCCCTCTTTGTTCAACGCGGTTTTTGCCTGAAAGGCCGGCATGAGTTTGGGCACGGTGCTCGCCTTCGACTACGGCGTAAAGCGCACCGGGGTAGCATCGGGCGAACTCGAAATCGGCGTGGCCCACCCTCTCGTCACCCTCCACGCCGAAACGCGCGCCGCGCGCCTTGCCGCCATCGACCGGCTGGTGGCGGAATGGCAGCCCGGCCTGCTGGTGGTCGGCCTGCCGCTGCATCCGGACGGCGTCGAGCACGAACTGACTCGCGCCGCGCGCAACTTTGCCGCCGAGCTGGAAGATCGCTACAAATTGCCGGTTTTCCTGCACGATGAGCGCTATTCAAGCACATCTGCGGCAGAAGCATGCCGCAGTGCACAACACGGCGGTAACCGGAACGTGGCAAAATCACGCACTTCCCTCGACGCACTCGCTGCGCAAATCATTCTGCAAGGGTTTTTCGATGAACGCGCCACTGCCTGACGTTGCCGCCCTGCTCGACCGACTGGCCGAACAGATCCGCCCCACCCTCACCCCCGACACCGCACTCGTCGGCATCCACACCGGCGGCGCCTGGGTGGCCGAGGAGTTGCACCGGCGGCTCAAGCCGGTGCTGCCGCTGGGCACCCTGGACATTTCCTTCTATCGCGACGACTTCTCGCGCATCGGCCTGCACCCCGAGGTCAAGCCTTCCGCCATCCCCTTCGTGGTCGAGGACCAGTCCATCCTGCTGATCGACGACGTGCTGCACACCGGCCGCACCGTGCGCGCCGCCATGAACGAGTTGTTCGACTACGGCCGCCCCAGTTCCATCCGCCTTGCCGTGCTGGTCGACCGCGGCGGCCACGAACTGCCGGTCCGCCCGGATTTTTGCGGCATGACACTGGCAATCGAGCCGCAACAGAACGTACAATTGCGTCGCAATGAACAAGGCCTCCTCACGCTGACCGTCGTCTGATGCCGGACAACCCGCAACTCACTCCCGACGGCAAACTCAAGCACCTGCTGACGCTGGACGGCCTGCCTGCCGGCATTCTCACCCAGATCCTCGACACCGCCGAAACCTTCATGGGCGTCGGCGAGCGCGACGTCAAGAAGGTGCCGCTGCTGCGCGGCAAGGCCATCTTCAACCTGTTCTTCGAACCGTCCACGCGCACCCGCACCACCTTCGACATCGCCGCCAAGCGCCTGTCGGCCGACGTCGTCACCTTGAATATCGCCGCCTCTTCGCAGTCCAAGGGCGAGACCGTGCTCGACACCGTGGCCAACCTCACCGCCATGCACGCCGACATGTTCATCGTGCGCCATTCGCAGTCGGGTGCCGCGCATTTCATCGCGCGCCACGTCGCGCCGCACATCGCCGTGGTCAACGCCGGCGACGGCCGCCACGCCCACCCCACCCAGGGCCTGCTCGACGTCTTCACCATCCGCCGTTACAAGGGCGCGTTCCACAACCTGCGCGTGGCCATCGTCGGCGATGTCCTGCATTCGCGCGTGGCGCGCTCGCAGATCCACGCGCTCACCACCCTGGGCGTGCCGGAAGTGCGCGTGATCGCACCGCGCACCCTGCTGCCCAGCCACGTCGAGCAGATGGGCGTGCACGTATTCCACGACATGAAGGCCGGCCTGAAGGACGTCGATGTCGTCATCATGCTGCGCCTGCAGAACGAGCGCATGAAAGGCGCCCTGCTGCCCTCGGCGCAGGAATACTTCAAGCAGTTCGGCCTCACGCCGGAGAAGCTCGCGCTGGCCAAGCCGGACGCCATCGTCATGCACCCCGGGCCGATGAACCGCGGGGTGGAAATCGACTCCGAAGTGGCCGACGGCGCACAGTCGGTGATCCTGCCGCAGGTCACCTACGGCATCGCCGTGCGCATGGCGGTCATGTCGATGCTGATGGGGCCGACGACATGAAGATCCATATCAGGAACGGCCGCCTCATCGATCCCGCCAACGGCATCGACCAGCCAGCCGATGTGTTCGTCGTCGCCGGCAAGATCGCCGCCATCGGCGCCGCACCGGCGGGCTTCCACGCCAACAAGACCATCGATGCCAAGAATTGCATCGTGTGTCCCGGCCTAGTAGACCTCTCCGTGCGCCTGCGCGAGCCCGGCCTGGAATACAAGGCCACCCTGGAATCGGAAATGCTCGCGGCGGCGAGCGGCGGCGTTACCTCGCTCGCGCTGCCGCCCGACACCGACCCGCCGCTCGACGAACCCGGCCTGGTGGAAATGCTCAAGTTCCGCGCCAGGAACCTGCCCGGCCCGCGTGTCTATCCGGTCGGCGCGCTCACGCAGAAACTCAAGGGCGAAGCCCTTACTGAAATGGCCGAACTGGCCGAAGCCGGCTGCATCGCCTTCTCGCACGCCGACGCGCCGTTTGCCGACACCAAGATCCTGCTGCATGCGCTCGACTATGCCGCCACCTTCGATTTCCCGGTGTGGCTGCGCCCGCAGGATGCCTGGCTGGCTGGCGGCGGCGTCGCGCACGACGGCCCGGTCGCTTCGCGCCTGGGCCTGCCGGGCATACCCGCGCTGGCCGAAACCGTGGCCCTCGCCACCATCCTGGCGCTGGCGCGCGAGTCCGGCGTGCGCCTGCACCTTGCCCGACTGTCCACGCGCGAAGGCGTGGAGATGGTGCGGCAGGCCAAGGCACAGGGCATCAAGGTGACCTGCGACGTGTCCGCCAACCACCTGCACCTGTCGGAAATGGACCTCACCCGCTTTGACAGCAACCTGCACTTCCTGCCGCCGGCCAGAAGCCAGCGCGACCGGGAGGCACTGGTCGCCGGCCTCAAGGACGGCACCATCGATGCCATCTGCTCCGACCACGCGCCGGTGGACGACAACGAAAAGCAGCTGCCCTTCGGCGAGGCCTCGCCCGGCGCTTCCGGTGTCGAGCTGCTGCTGCCGCTGACGCTGAAGTGGGCCGCCGAGAATCAGGTGCCGCTCGCCCAGGCGCTGGCCTGCGTCACGCGCAAGCCCGCGCAAATCCTCGGCGTCGCCCATGGCCATCTTGGCGTCGGGGCCAATGCGGACCTCTGCGTGTTCGACCCCGAAGCACGCTTCACCGTCACGACGAAATCGCTCAAGAGCCAGGGCAACAACACGCCCTTCCTCGGCTATGAACTGCCCGGTGTGGTAAAAACCACCATCATCGACGGCCATCTGGACTTCGAACGCCCATAGGCCGCGCCGTCCCGCTGCGAGGCGTGGCGGAATCGCGTAAAATGCGGTTTTGCAAGCAGTTTTTGCCATGCCCCGCCTGCGCGAGATCCCTTACAACTACACCTCCTTCTCCGACCGCGAGATCGTCATCCGCCTGCTGGGCGAAGAAGCGTGGGCGACGCTCAATACCCTCAGAAGCGAACGCAAGACCGGGCGCTCGGCGCGCATGCTGTTCGAGGTGCTGGGCGACATCTGGGTGGTGGAGCGCAACCCGTACCTGCAGGACGACCTGCTCGACAACCCGCGCCGGCGCACGGCGCTGATCGAGGCGCTGAACCACCGTCTGAACGAGATCGAGAGCCGCCGCCAGGGCAACGAGCCGGTGGCCAGCCTGCTCGCCGCCGCGCACAAGGCGGTCGGCAAATTCGCCAGCCAGTTCGAGCGTATCGCCGAGCTGCGCCGCCATACCCTGCGCGCGCTGTCGCGCGTCACGCGCAAGGACAACATCCGCTTCGACGGCCTCTCGCGCGTATCGCACGTCACCGACGCCACCGACTGGCGCGTGGAATATCCCTTCGTGGTGCTGACCCCCGACACCGAAGCCGAGATCGCCGACCTCGTCGCCGGCTGCATCGAACTGGGCCTCACCGTGATCCCGCGCGGCGGCGGCACCGGCTACACCGGCGGCGCCATTCCGCTCACGCCGCACTCCGCGGTGATCAACACCGAAAAGCTGGAGAACCTGTCCGGCATCGAGATGCTGCGCCTGCCTGGCATGGACAGGGAAGTCGCCACCATCCACTGCGGCGCCGGCGTGGTCACCCGCCGCGTGATGGATGCCGCGGAAAACGCCGGCCTCGCCTTCGCCGTCGACCCGACCTCGGCCGACGCCTCCACCATCGGCGGCAACGTCGCCATGAACGCCGGCGGCAAGAAGGCGGTGCTGTGGGGCACGGCGCTGGATAATCTCGTCTCCTGGAAAATGGTGACGCCGGACGCCAACTGGTTGGAAGTCACGCGACTCGACCACAATCTCGGCAAGATTCACGATGCCGAACTGGCGCGTTTCGAGATCCGCCGCTACAGCCGCGAGTCCGGGCGCGAGATTGGCACCCAGCGGATTCTGGAAATCCCCGGCGAGCATTTCCGCAAGGTCGGCCTCGGCAAGGACGTCACCGACAAGTTCCTCTCCGGCCTGCCCGGCATCCAGAAGGAAGGCTGCGACGGCCTCATCACCTCGGCGCGCTTCGTGCTGCACCGCCTGCCCGCGCACACCCGCACCGTGTGCCTGGAATTCTTCGGCCAGGTGCGCGAGGCGGTGCCGGCCATCGTCGAGGTCAAGGATTTTCTCGACGCGCACCCCGCCGCCATCCTGGCCGGGCTGGAGCACCTCGATGCGCGCTACCTCAAGGCCGTCGGCTACGCCACCAAGGCAAGTCGCAACCAGCGGCCGACCATGGTGCTGCTCGCCGACATCGTGTCCGACGACGAGAATGCGGCCATGGAGGCCGCCTCGCACATCGTGCGCCTGGCCAATGCGCGCCACGGTGAAGGCTTCATTGCGGTGACGCCCGAAACGCGCAAGAAATTCTGGCTCGACCGCGCCCGTACCGCCGCCATCGCCGCGCACACCAACGCCTTCAAGATCAACGAGGACGTCGTCATCCCGCTGCCCCGTCTGGCCGATTATTCCGACGGCGTCGAGCGCATCAACATCGAGCTGTCGATTTCGAACAAGCTCGCCCTGCTCGATCGCCTGAACGAATTCTTCCAGGGCAATCTGCCGCTGTTCGAGGACGAGGACACGGTGGCCGATGCCGCCATGACCGAAGACCGCCGCGAGCGCGCCTTCGTCCTGCTGGACAAGGTACGCGCCCGCTGGCAGTGGCTGCTCGACAACCTCGACGCGCCGCCCTCGAGCGCGGAACTGGCCATCGCCAGCACCGACCTGGTGTCCGCCAGCGCCCACGGCAGCGTGTTCCACGCCCTGCAGGACCACACCCTGCGCGTGTCCTGGAAGCGTGAAGTGCGCAAGCCGCTGCAGGAAATCTTCGTCGGCCGCGAATACCAGCATGTGCTCACCGAGTGCGAGAAAATCCACAAAGGCGTGCTGAAGTCGCGCGTGTTCGTGGCCCTGCACATGCACGCCGGCGACGGCAACGTGCACACCAACATTCCGGTCAACTCCGACGACTACGCCATGCTGCAGGCCGCCAACGCCGCGGTCGCGCGCATCATGCGCCTGGCCGAGGATCTCGGCGGCGTGATTTCCGGCGAGCACGGCATCGGCCTCACCAAGCTGGAGTTCCTCTCGCCCGACGCCATCGAGACCTTTGCCGCCTACAAGCGCCAGGTCGATCCGGAAGGCCATTTCAACCGTGGCAAGCTGCTCGAGGGCGCCGACCTGCGCAATGCCTACACGCCGTCGTTCTCGCTGCTGGAGACCGAATCTCTGATCATGGAGCAGTCGGAAATCGGCGCCATCGCCGATTCCATTGCCGACTGCCTGCGCTGCGGCAAATGCAAGCCGGTGTGCAACACCCACATCCCGCGCGCCAACCTGTTGTACAGCCCGCGCAACAAGATCCTCGCCACCTCGCTGCTGATCGAGGCCTTCCTCTACGAGGAACAGACGCGGCGCGGAGTGTCGCTCGCGCACTTCGACGAGTTCAACGACGTGGCCGACCACTGCACGGTATGCCACAAGTGCCTCAACCCCTGCCCGGTCGACATCGATTTCGGCGACGTATCCATCGCCATGCGCAACTTTCTGCGCAAACAGGGCCAGAAGAAATTCAACCCGGGCTCGGCCGCCTCGATGTTCTTCTTGAACAGCAAGGACGCCAGCGTCATCAAGATCGTGCGCAAGACCATGATCGAATGGGGCTATGCCGGCCAGCGCGTCGGCCACGCGCTGGGCAAGCGACTCGGGCTCATCCAGCGCCAGACCCGGCAGCCGCCCGCCACCACCGGCAAGGCCTCGATTCCGGCGCAGGTCATCCATTTCATCAACAAGCCCATGCCGGGCGGCCTGCCGAAGAAGACTTCGCGCGCACTGCTGGGCCTGGAAGATCCGCGCATCGTGCCGGTGATCCGCGACCCCGCCAAGCTCTCCGAAGACTCCGACGCGGTGTTCTATTTCCCCGGCTGCGGCTCCGAGCGCCTGTTCTCGCAAGTGGGCCTTGCCACCCAGGCCATGCTGTTCGAACTCGGCGTGCAGACCGTGCTGCCGCCCGGCTACCTGTGCTGCGGCTATCCGCAGACCTCGGCCGGGCGCGCCGACCTCGGCGATGCCATCACCACCGACAACCGCGTGCTGTTCCACCGCGTGGCCAATACGCTCAACTACCTCGACATCAGAACCGTGATCGTGTCCTGCGGCACCTGCATGGATCAGCTGCTGAAGTACCAGTTCGACAAGATCTTCCCCGGCTGCCGCCTGCTCGACATCCACGAATACCTGATGGAAAAGGGCGTCAAGCTGGACGGCGTGGAGGGCGTCAAGTACATGTACCACGATCCCTGCCACACGCCGATGAAGACGCACAACCCGATCAAGGTGGCGAACGCGCTCATGGGCCAGGACGTGAAACTGTCCGATCGCTGCTGCGGCGAGTCCGGCACCCTCGCCGTCACCCGCCCCGACATTTCCACCCAGATCCGCTTCCGCAAGCAGGAGGAAATCGAACGCGACAAGGCCGAGTTGCTCGGCAACGGCACGGTCGAAGTGAAGATGCTGACTTCCTGCCCCTCGTGCCTGCAGGGTCTGTCCCGCTATGGCCAGGATACCGGCGTCGAGCCGGATTACATCGTCGTCGAAATGGCGCGGAAACTGCTGGGCGAGGACTGGATGGCCGATTACGTCGCCCGGGCCAACAGCGGCGGCATCGAGCGGGTCTTGCTGTGAGCTGTCCCCTTTGCGACACGCCGGGCGGTGAAGTGCTCTGGCAGGACGACTTCTGCCGCGTCGTGCTGGTGGAAGACACGCCCGGATACCCGGGGTTCTGCCGTGTCATTCTCAACCGCCACGCAAGGGAGATGACCGATCTCGACCGGCATGAGCGCGATCGCCTGATGAGCGCAGTGTGGAAAACCGAACAGGCGGTGCGCGACGTTCTGCGCCCGGACAAGATCAACCTCGCCTCGCTCGGCAATGTCGTTCCGCACCTGCACTGGCACGTGGTGCCGCGCTTCCGGCACGATCCGCATTTCCCCAACCCCATTTGGGGCGAAGCCAGGCGCGCGGCGGAGCCGGCACAGGATACACACCCGGGTGAGGCGCTGCGCAAGGCATTGGAGCAGGCCGCATGAAACCCCTGCCGCCCGCACGGCAGCCATTCGCTCGGCCACGGCTGGCATGATGCCTAAACAGCAACTTCCCCGCGTCAGCATCAGCATCGTCGCGGGCTTCCTGGTCGTGCTCGCCCTCATGGTCAGCCTTGCCATCGTCAGCCTGCGCTACATTTCCGAGGCCAATGCGCGGCTCAAGGACATCGTCGAAAACAACAATCTCAAGACAGCGCTCGCCACGGACATGCAGTCGGCGCTGCGGGAACGCGCCCTGAGCATGCATGCCATGTCGATACTGACCAACCCCTTCGACAAGGAAGCGGAAATGGAGCGTTTCTATGGCTATGGATCGGTCTACCTGAGCGCTCGCGAACACCTCGAGCAACTGCCCCTGAACCGCCAGGAGCGCGAAACGCTTTCGCGCATCAGTCTGCTGATAGGCGAATCCAATCCGGAAGTCGTGGCAGTGATGGAAATGGGCCTGGCGGGAAACGACCAGGAAATCTTCGACCGCATACGCAACAAGGCCTTGCCGAAGCAGCGAAAAATCGCCGATGAGGTCAGCGCCCTCATCCGCCTGCAACATGAGTTGACGGATGCCGCAATCAGGCGTGCGGATTCCTCTTATGCCGAAGTGCGCAGCCTGATGATCGCGCTCGGCTCAAGCGCGGTGCTGGTCGGCCTGCTGGTCACCTTCTACGTCAGCCGCCGCGCCGGCCTGCAGGCGAAGCAACTGACCACGCAGGCTCTGTACGACTCGCTGACCGGGCTCCCCAACCGCAGCCTGCTGCGTGACCGCATCGAACAGGCCATCGCCCATGCCCGCCGCAGCAATCGGCCTTTTTGCATTGCCATGATGGATCTCAACCGCTTCAAGGAAGTCAACGACACGCTGGGGCACAATGTCGGCGACGAATTGCTGCGCGAGGTCAGCCGTCGCCTGAGGAAGATCATGCGCGCGGAGGACACCGTCGCCCGCATGGGGGGCGACGAATTCGTCCTCGTGCTGCAGGGGCTGGGGAAGGACGGCATTCCCGCCTTCGCCCGCAAGCTGCACTCCGCGCTGGAAACAGCCTTCTTCTGGGGCAGCCAGCGCATCGATATCAGCGCCAGTACCGGCATCGCGCTTTTCCCGAGCCACGCCGAGGACGCCAGCTCGCTCATCCGCTATGCCGACATCGCCATGTACATGGCCAAGCGCTCCGGCCGGGATTACGCACTCTACTCACCCGACCAGGAGCAGGTGAACCGCGACCGACTGTCGCTGAAAAGCCAGCTGCGCGAGGCGATTCAGTCCGGCCAGCTGACCCTGCACTATCAGCCCAAGATCGACCATCGCACCTGCCAGGTCACTGGCGTGGAGGCGCTCGCGCGCTGGAACCATCCGGAAAAGGGCATGCTGGCGCCGGACAGCTTCATTCCCCTGGCGGAAGAGGCCGGGCTGATCGAAGAAGTCACGCACTGGGTGCTCAAGACCGCCATCGCGCAGCTGGCCGCGTTGCATGCCGGCGGCCACCGCCTCACCATGGGCGTCAATCTTTCCGCGCGCAACCTGCACGAACTGGAACTGCCTGCGGCCGTCGCGACCCTGCTCGCGGCAAATGACGTCGCGCCGCAATACCTGACGCTTGAAATCACCGAGAGCGCTGTCATGTTCAATCCGGCTGACGCCGTTTCCATCCTCGGCAAGCTCGACCGCATGGGCGTCATTCTCGCGATCGATGATTTCGGTACCGGCTACTCATCGCTGGCCCACCTCAGGCAGTTGCCGGTCGACGAGATCAAAATCGACAAGTCGTTCGTCATCGACATGGAGCAAAACGAAAACGATGCCGTGATCGTGCGCTCCATCATCGATCTCGCCCACAACCTCGGGCTCAAGGCTGTCGCGGAAGGCGTGGACACCAGGGACGCCTGGGACACTCTCACCATTCTCGGTTGCGACTGCTCGCAGGGCTACTACCTCTGCAAGCCGCTTCCGCAAGAAAGACTGCTTCCATGGCTCGACGAGACCGCCGTCTTGTCCATGGCTGCCCTGCAGCCTGCCCGAGGCACGGCGAGTTCCTGAGTCGGCAACGGCGCCTCAGGCGCCTTGTTCCAGCGCTTCCCAGCGCTCCAGCAGTTCCAGCAGCTCCAGTTCGATCTCTTCCATCCGCGCGTTCATGGCAGTGACATCGTTGCCCGCCTGCTGATAAGTGGACGGCTCGGCCAGCTTTGTCTGGAGTTGCGCCTGTTCCTGCTCAAGCTTGCGGATCTTTTCCGGGATGGCCTCCAGTTCGCGCTGCTCCTTGTAGCCGAGCTTGCGCTTCTCCCTGCGCACGCCGGTTGCCGGGGCCTTGGCTGCGGGTCTCGCTGCGGCCGCTTGCGGCCTGGCGCGCACCGCACGCTCACGTTTCCAGTCTTCGTAGCCGCCCGCGACATAGGCCAGCAGGCCGTCGCCCTCGAAGGCGATGGATGCCGTGACGACGTTGTCGAGAAAGGCGCGGTCGTGCGAGACCAGGATCACCGTGCCGGAGTAGTCCTGCAGCAGCTGCTCCAGCAATTCCAGGGTATCGATGTCGAGGTCGTTGGTCGGCTCGTCCAGCACCAGCACGTTGGCAGGGCGCGCGAACAGGCGCGCCAGCAATAGCCGGTTGCGTTCGCCGCCGGACAGCGCTGACACCCTGGCACGCGCCCGCTCAGGCGGAAACAGGAATTGTTCGAGGTAGCCGATGACATGGGTTTTCTGGCCGGCGATTTCGACGTAATCCGAGCCCGGCGAGATGGTATCGATCAGCGTGGCGTCGTCATCCAGCACATTGCGGAACTGGTCGAAGTAGGCCACCTGCAGATTGGTGCCGCGCTTTATGCGGCCGCTGTCAGGCTGCAGATCGCCGAGGATGAGCTTGATGAGCGTGGTCTTGCCCGCGCCGTTCGGGCCCAGCAGGCCGATCTTGTCGCCGCGCAGGACGGTGACGGAGAAATCGCAGATCAGGTCGCGGCCGGGAATGGCATAGCTGACGTGCTCCAGCTCGGCCACCACCTTGCCCGAGCGCTCGCCGGCATCGAGCTGCAGGCCGACCTGGCCCAGCTGCTCGCGACGCGCTGCACGCTGGCGGCGCAGATCCTCGAGCCTGCGCACGCGTCCTTCGTTGCGCGTGCGGCGTGCCTCGATGCCCTTGCGGATCCAGGCCTCTTCCTGCTTCCAGAACTTGTCGAACTTGCGGCTCTGCGCCGTCTCGACTTCCAGTTGCTCGGCCTTTTTCACCTGGTAGTCGCTGAAGTTGCCCTTGTACTCGCGCAACTGCCCGCGATCGAGTTCGACAATGCGGTTGGCCACGGCATCAAGAAAGCGCCGGTCATGGGTAATGAAGAACAGCGCGCCGGCAAAGCCCTTGAGCAGTTCTTCCAGCCATTCGATGGCGGCGAAGTCGAGGTGGTTGGTGGGCTCGTCCAGCAGCAGCAACTCAGGATCGCCGGCCAGCGCGCGCGCCAGCGCCACGCGCTTCTTCTGCCCGCCGGACAAGGTTTCCACCAGGGTATCGGCTGGCAGGTCGAGGCGCGCCAGCACTTCCTCGACTTTTTGATTCAGCCGCCAGGCATCCTGCGCCTCCAGTTCGTGGGTGAGTTCGGCCAGTTCGTCATGCGCGGATTCGTCCCCTTCGGCCAGACGATGCACCACCGCATGGTAGGCGGACAACAATGCCTGCGCTTCGCCCACGCCCTCCGCCACCGCCTCGAACACGCTGTGCCCGGGCGCAAATTGCGGTTCCTGCGGCACATGCGCGAGGCGCAGCCCGGGTTTCTTCCAGACCTCGCCGGCATCGGGTCTGACGTCGCCCGCCAGCACCTTCATCAGGCTGGACTTGCCGGTGCCGTTGCGGCCGATGAGCCCGATGCGCTCGCCCGTATCGATGACCAGCGAAGCGCCGTCGAGCAGCGGCCAGTGCCCGTAGGCGAGTTCAAGTTTGTCGAGGATGGCTAAAGGCATGGATGAATTACACAGAGGTAACAGAGGCATCAGAGTAAGGCAAACCGATATAAGGTTTCCTCTGCTCCCCCTGCTGCCTCTGAGTGAATGAGGTTCTGAAGACCCGCTATTTTACGAGACTCAGGCGCGGTTGCTGTTCTTCGCCCTGCGCAGGGATGAGGCGTTCCGGCGGAAAAATGGCGGAGAAGGTGCTGCCCTTGCCGGGCGTGCTCTGGATGTCGAGGCGGGCCCTGTGGCGGGTGAGGATGTGCTTGACGATGGCGAGCCCGAGGCCGGTGCCGCCGGTTTCGCGCGAGCGCGAGCGGTCGATGCGGTAGAAGCGCTCGGTAAGGCGCGGCAGGTGCTCGGAGGGAATGCCTTCGCCGGTGTCGACCACCGAGAATACCGGCTGGCCGTTCAACACGGTCCAGCGCAGGGCGATTTCCCCGCCTTCCGGCGTATAGCGCACGGCATTGGAAACCAGGTTCGAGAAGGCGCTTTGCAGCTCCTGCAGGCTGCCGGACAGCCAGTCGTTGGAATCGATGGCCAGGCGGACGACGTGGCGGCCGCGGCTCAGGGATTCCGCCTCGCGCACCAGTTCACGCATCAGCTCGGGCATGTGCACCTGCTCCTCGGCCACGGTGTTGGGCGACGATTCGAGCCTGGAGAGGGTCAAGAGGTCGTCGAGCAGGCGCTGCATGCGCCGGGTGTGGTTGAGCATGATGCCAAAATAGTGCTTGAGGTCGGCATCCGTAGGCTTGTCCAGATCGTTCAGGGTTTCGACGAAGCCGCCGACCACGGTCAGCGGCGTGCGCAGTTCATGCGAAACGTTGGCGACGAAGTCGCGGCGCATGGCATCGACCCGCTCAAGCTCGGTGATGTCGCGCACCATCAGCAGCTTCTGCTCGGCGCCGAAAGGCACCAGTTGCAAAAGCAGCTTGATGTCGCGATGGGCCGGGGAGCTGATTGTCAGCTGCTGCGAAAAGTCGCGCGCGTCGAGGAAGTCGACGAAATCCGACTGCCGCATCAGGTAATGGATGAACTGGCCGCGGTCGCGCTCCGCGTCGAGCCCGAGCAGTTGGCGGGAGGCCGGATTGCACCACTCGATGCGGTCCTGCTCGTTGAGGATGACGATGCCGTCCGGCACCGCTTCGGCGGCATGCTGAAAACGGCCCAGCGCGGTGGCCAGTTCAGACTGGCTCTGGCTTTGGCGTTTCTGCAGCTTTTCCAGGCGATAGAAGATGTCGCCCCACACGCCGATGTCGCTCGGCGCAGGCTTGTCGCCGCCCTGTTCCAGCCAGCGCGCCAGGCGTCCTTCCTGCCACAGCTGGCGCAACAGATACGCCAGCAGTGCGGCAGCGGCGAACTGGAACGCGAGCGCCTCGCCGCCCCCGGCCCACAACACCAGGGCAATCAGCGTGATGACAGAGAGCGTTATGAGAGGACGCCACCAGAAACCCATTTTTTCACCTGCGTAGTGGGCGCTGGTCGGATTATCTACTGTTGCGCGGAAAAACGGTAGCCTGCGCCGCGCACCGTCTGCACCAGCCCGTCGTGGCCGCTCACTTCGAGGGCAAGCCGCAGCCTGCGGATATGCACGTCGACGGTGCGTTCCTCGACGAAAACGTCGTCGCCCCACACCTGATCCAGCAGTTGGGAGCGGCTGTAGACCCTTTCAGGGTGCGTCATGAAGAAATGCAGCAGGCGAAACTCGGTCGGCCCCAGTTCCAGCGCCTTGCCGTTGCCGGTCACGCGGTGGCTGGCCGGATCCAGCCTGAGGCCGCTGGTTTCTGCCGGCTCTTCGGTCATCTGCGGCGCGCGACGGCGCAGCACGGCGCGAATGCGCGACACCAGCTCGCGCGGCGAAAACGGCTTGGTGATGTAGTCGTCGGCGCCGGTGTCGAGGCCGGCCACGCGATCCTGCTCCTCGCCGCGCGCGGTCAGCATGATGATGGGCACCGGCTGATAGCGCTTGTCGGCGCGCAGGCGGCGACAGAGGTCGATGCCGGACATGCCAGGCAGCATCCAGTCCAGCAGGATCACGTCCGGCAAGGTGGTCCTCAGGTACTGCAGCGCGCCTTCGGCATCGTCCGTGGCGGTGACCGTGTGGCCGGCCTGGCCGAGGTTCAGTTTCAGCAGTTCCTGTATGCCCGGCTCGTCTTCCACCAGGAGGATGTTTGCAGCCATTTCAGGCTCCTGTTCGTTTAATCCTCAGGCATAGTATGACGCCTAAATGACAGCTTTGTGACAGGGCGACTAAGGCTTCCCGTCAGGTAAAATGGCGCATGGACGAAAAAAACACCACCCATTTCGGCTTCAAGACCGTGGCCGAGTCGGAAAAGGCCGCCAAGGTCGCCGAGGTCTTCCACTCCGTGGCGCGCCGCTACGACCTCATGAACGACCTCATGTCGGGCGGCCTGCACCGGATCTGGAAACGTTTCACAGTGAGCCAGGCAGGCCTGCGGCCCGGCCAGAAGGTGCTCGACATCGCCGGCGGCACCGGCGACATGACCCGGCTGTTTTTGAAGGAAGTCGGCAGGACCGGCGAAGTGGTGCTCACCGACATCAACTATTCCATGCTCAACGAAGGCAGGAACCGTCTGCTGAACGAGGGCACGATCACCCCGGTGGCGCAGTGCGACGCGGAAAAGCTGCCCTTCCCCGACAATCATTTCGACTGCGTGTGCGTGTCCTTCGGCCTGCGCAACATGACTCACAAGGACCAGGCGCTGGCGGAGATGTACCGCGTACTGAAGCCGGGCGGGCGCCTGCTGGTGCTGGAATTCTCCAAGGTGTGGAAGCCGCTGGAACCCCTCTACGATACCTATTCCTTCAAGGTGCTGCCGAAGATGGGCCAGTTCATCACCCAGGACGCCGACAGCTACCAGTATCTGGCCGAGTCCATCCGCATGCATCCTGGCCAGGAAGAGCTGAAAGCCATGATGGAGGGCGTAGGCTTCGAGCGCGTGACCTACCACAACCTCACCGCCGGCGTGGTGGCCTTGCACAGAGGCTACAAGTTTTGATTGCCGAGCAGCTCATCGCCAGCGGCCTTGACCGCCTGTTCGCCCAGACCCCGGGCGCGCGCGATGCGCTGGCCAGGCATGCCGGCCGCACCCTGGCGCTGGACCTGGCGCTGTTCCGCGCCAGGCTGATGATCGGCGAAGGCGGCAGCTTGCGCGCCGCGCCGATGGACGAGCCGGAAGCCGTGATTTTCCTCACCCCCGAGGTGCTCCTGCGCCTGCCCGCAAAAGGCAAGGCCGCGTTCCGCGAGCTGCGCACCGAGGGCGACGCGGAACTGCTGTCCGCCTTCAACGATGCTTTCCAGCAGCTGGATCTCGACGCCGAAGCCGAATTGTCGCGCCTGTTCGGCCCCATCGCCGGTTTCCGCCTGGCCGAAACCGGCCGCGCCTTCTCCGGCTGGGTGAAACAGGCAGCGGAAGACACTGCCCGCACCGTCGCCGAGTACGCCGTGGAAGAGTCGCCCATGCTGGCAGGCCGCGCCGACATCGACCGCTTCAATCGCGCGGTCGATGCGCTGCGTGACGAGGCCGCACGCCTGGAAGCACGCCTTTCCCGACTGGAAAAGGCCGAATGAAATTCCTTCGCCTGCTCACGATCATGCGCGTGGGCATCCGTTACGGTCTCGACGATTTCCTGCTCGGCCATGCGCGCACCCGCTGGCTGCGACCGCTGGTGCGCGGCCTGTTCTTCTGGCGCAACCTGTCGCGCCCGCGCGGCGAACGCCTGCGCCTCGCGCTGGAGTCGCTGGGCCCGCTGTTCGTCAAGTTCGGACAGATGCTGTCAACGCGCCGCGACCTTTTGCCCGACGACATCGCCGACGAACTGGCGCTGTTGCAGGACCGCGTGCCGCCCTACCCCTTCGCCCAGGTCGAGCGCGAGCTCAATGCCGCCTACGGCAAGCCCTGGCAGCAGGTGTTCGCCGAACTTGATCCGACCCCGGTGGCCTCGGCATCCGTCGCGCAGGTGCATTTCGCCGTGCTGCACGATGGCCGCGAAGTCGCCGTCAAGGTCCTGCGTCCCGGCATTGCGCGCATCATCGAGCACGACCTCGGCCTGCTCGATGCCGGCGCGCTGCTGATCGAGAAACTTTTTTCCGACGGCAAGCGCCTGCGCCCGCGCGAGGTGGTGGATGAATTCCGCAAGACCCTGGCCGACGAACTGGATTTGATGCGCGAGGCGTCCAACGCCGCGCTCCTGAAGCGCAACTTCGAACATTCGCCGCTGATGCGCGTGCCGGAAGTGCATTTCGACTACTGCCGCGAATCGGTGCTGGTCATGGAACGCATCCACGGCCTGCCCATCAGCCAGGTCGCCGCCCTGCGCACGGCCGGGGTCGACATCCCGAGTCTGGCCAGAAACGGCGTGGAAATCTTCTTCACCCAGGTATTTCGCGACGGCTTCTTCCATGCCGACATGCACCCGGGCAACATCTTCGTCGGTGTGGACGGCGCGGACAAGGGCCGCTACCTGGCGGTGGACTTCGGTATCTGCGGCACGCTGTCGGAAGTCGACAAGAACTACCTTGCCATCAACTTCCTCGCCGCCTTCCGCCGCGACTACAAGCGCTTTGCCGAGGCCCACATCGAGTCGGGCTGGGTGCCGGCGAATACGCGGGTGGAGGAACTGGAAGCCGCGGTGCGCGCCTGCTGCGAACCCTACTTCGACAAGCCGATCAAGGACATCTCCTTCGGCCACCTGCTGATGCGCCTGTTTGCCATGTCGCGCCGCTTCAATGTCGAGATCCAGCCGCAACTGGTACTGCTGCAGAAGACCCTGCTGCAGATCGAGGGCCTGGGCCGCCAGCTCGACCCGGACCTGGACCTGTGGAAGACCGGCAAGCCTTATCTGGAGCGCTGGATGAGCGAGCAGCTCGGCTGGCGCGGTTTGGTGCGCCGCATGAAGGAGGAGGCGCCGGAATGGGCGCGCGTGCTGCCGCAGTTGCCGCGCCTCACTCACGCCTTCCTGTCGCGCCCGGCGAGGGACAGCGAACAGCAGGCCCGGATCGCGGCGCTGGAGGCACGCCAGCGCCGCATCGAGCGCACGGCACTGGCCGTGATCGTGGTGGTGGCGACTTTCGCCCTGGCGGGCTGGATCAGATGACGCAGCGGTCAACCTGGTTGACCGCCCTGCTGCTGGCCACGCTGGCCGCCCTCGCGGTTTCCGGCATTGAGCCTTACGACCGCCTCACCTGGTGGATGGAAGTCATGCCGGTGCTGATCGCGCTGCCGGTGCTGTATTTCACCCGCAAAATTTTCCCGCTCACGCCGCTCCTGTACGGCCTGCTGTTCTTCCACGGCCTGGTGCTGATGCTGGGCGCGCATTACAGCTATTCGCGCGTACCGCTGGGCTTCTGGCTGCAGGACTGGCTCGATCTCGCGCGCAACCATTACGATCGTATCGGCCATCTGGTCCAGGGCTTCGTGCCGGCGATACTGGCGCGCGAAATACTTGTTCGACGCTCACCGCTAAAGCCCGGCGGCTGGCTGTTCTTCCTGGTGTGCTGCGTGGCGCTGTCGGTGTCCGCCACCTACGAGTTCGCCGAATGGTGGGCCTCGCTGCTCTATGGCGCCGAGGCGGACGAATTCCTCGCCACCCAGGGCGACATCTGGGACACGCAGTGGGACATGCTGCTGGCGCTGATCGGCTGCCTGGTTTCTCAGGTGCTGCTGTCAGGCTGGCACGACCGCCAGCTCAGTCGATATCTGAAATAACCCCGGCCTTGATCCGGGCGGCGAAATCGAGCATGCGCTCGATCGGCAGCACGGCCTTTTTGCGGATGGCCTCGTCGATGTGAATTTCGTTGGCGCCGGTTTCCAGCACCCGCTTCAAATTGCGCAGGCCGTTCATCGCCATCCACGGGCAGTGCGCGCAGGACAGGCAGGTGGCGCCGTGGCCGCCGGTGGGTGCTTCGATCAGCACCTTGCCGGGGGCTTCCTCGCGCATCTTGTGGAAAATGCCGTTGTCGGTGGCGACAATGAACTCGCGGTTGGGCAGGTTCTTCGCCGCCTCGATGATCTGGGTGGTCGAACCCACCACGTCGGCCAGCGCGATCACGTCTGCCGGCGATTCGGGGTGCACCAGCACCGCGGCTTCGGGATGCAGCGCCTTCAGCCGGATCAGCGCGTCGGCCTGGAAGGCCTCGTGCACCACGCAGCTGCCTTCCCACAGCACCATGTCGGCGCCGCTCACCTGCTGCACGTAGCGGCCGAGGTGGCGGTCCGGCGCCCACAAAAGCTTCTCGCCGCGCGCATGCAGGTATCTGGCGAGCCTGACCGCGATGCTGGAAGTCACCACCCAGTCGGCGCGCGCCTTCACCGCGGCGCTGGTGTTGGAATACACCACCACGGTGCGGTCGGGGTGCTGGTCGCAGAATTCGGCAAACGCCTTGTCCGGGCAGGACAGGTCGAGTGAGCACTCCGCTTCAAGCGTCGGCATCAGCACGCGCTTTTCCGGATTGAGGATCTTCGCAGTCTCGCCCATGAAGCGCACGCCGGCGACGATGATGGTCTTCGCCGGGTGGGCATGGCCGAAGCGCGCCATTTCCAGCGAGTCCGACACCTTGCCGCCGGTTTCCTCGGCCAGATCCTGCAGGTCGGCATTGGTGTAGTAATGCGCCACCAGCACCGCATCCTGCGCCTTCATCAGTGCCTTGATCTCGGCCTTGAGCCTGGCGCGCTCGGTCTCGTCCAGCTGCTCTTCCACGATGGGCGGCACGCTGATCTGTTTCATGAACTGTAAAGCCTGCATAACTACTTCTTCCTGTGAGATCAGCGAATTTAAGCCGGCTTGCCCCGCCCTGTAAACCGCTATTTTCGGGATAATGTCGGCCATGCAACAGTTGCTGCTCGACATCCGGCCCGCCGCCCGGCCCACCCTGGACAATTTCATTCCCGGCCCCAACCGCGAACTGCTCGGCCACCTGAACAACTGGCTGGCCGGCGAGGCGGCCGAAACTGCCTTGTATATATGGGGGCCTCCCGGCAGCGGCAAGACCCACCTGCTGAATGCGCTGGCCGCCGAAGCCGGCGGCCAGCTCTGGAATGGAACCGGTGAAATCGCTGCCGAGCTGCCGCTGATTGCCGTCGATGACGTGGAAAACCTTGCCGAGCCGGCCCAGATCGCCGTCTTCGACGCCTACAACCGCGCCAGGGCTGCCGGCCGCCGCTTCGTCGCCGCCGGCGAAAACGCGCCAGCGGGCTTGAGCTTGCGCGAAGACCTGCGCACCCGCCTGGGCTGGGGGCTGGTCTACCGGCTATATCCCTTGAGCGATGCCGACATGCAGGCTGCGCTCGCCGGGCACGCGCAAGCCCTCGGCTTCGAACTCGACCCCGCCATCGCCAACTGGCTGCTGACCCGCGCCAGCCGCAACCTCGGCTACCTGCTGCAGATCGTCGAGGCGCTCGACCGCTACAGCCTGCAGACCAGACGCCGCATCACCCTGCCGCTGTTGAAGGAAATCCTGCCTTAGGACCTGTTCACGCTTGCCTGGCCTTGCGCGACTGGTTAGATTGGAAGCTGTCTTCCGCCGAAAAGTATCGCCCATGACCGAGCCCGTTTCCTGCCGCGTCGCCACCCGGACCGACCTCGCCGACATCCTCAGGCTGTACGCGCAGCCCGATCTCGACGGCAAGGCGCTGTCGCTGTCGCAGGCGGAGCATTTGTTCGCGCACATGGCGCAATACCCCGACTACAAGCTCTACGTCGCTGAGCGCGGGGGGAGAATCGTCGGCACTTTCGCCCTGCTCGTCATGGCCAACCTCGGCCACTGGGGCACACCCTCGGGCGTGATCGAGGACGTGGCGGTCGATCCCGCCTGCCAGGGCCAGGGCATCGGCAGGATCATGCTGAGCCATGCACTCAAGCTTTGCGGCGAAAAGGGCTGCTACAAGGCGGTGCTGTCTTCCAACCTCAGGCGCGAACGGGCGCACGCCTTTTACGAATCGCTCGGTTTCGAGCGGCACGGCTACAGCTACCGCGCACAGTTCGCCCCCTCCCTGAAAAATACCTGAGGCAAGCCATGGCCAAGCGTTTCGACTCCCTCACCGAGCAGCACATTCGCTTCATCGGCGCACAAAAGATTTTCTTCGTCGGCACCGCCGCGCAAGACAGCCGCGTCAATCTCTCGCCAAAGGGCATGGACACGCTGCGTGTGCTCGACGACAGGCGCGTGGTCTGGCTCAACGTGACCGGCAGCGGCAACGAAACCGCCGCCCACGTGAAAATCGACCCGCGCATGACCCTCATGTTCTGTGCCTTCGAAGGCCCGCCGCTGATCCTGCGCCTGTATGGCCACGCCCGCGCCATCCACCTCAAGGACCCTGAGTGGAAAGAACTGTATGCGCTGTTCAATCCCCTGCCCGGCGCGCGCCAGCTCTTCGAGCTTGCCGTCGATCTGGTGCAGACTTCGTGCGGCGCCGGCGTGCCGCTCTACCAGTACCAGGGCGACCGCGAGGAACTCAACGAATGGTCGCGCAAGAAGGGCGAGGAGGGCGTACGCCAGTACTGGCTGGAAAAGAACCAGCTCAGCATAGACGGCCTGCCCACGCACATCGCCGAGAAGAACACCTGACTGCGAACCGGGAGCAAACAGTGAAGGAATCGCTCAGACCCGGCATCCGTTTCGAACACAAGTTCGTGGTGCCATCGTCGAAAACCGTGCCTGCGCTCTACCCCGAAGCCGAGGAATTCGTCGCCATGCCCGAGGTCTTCGCCACCGGCTTTCTGGTCGGCTTCCTGGAATGGGCCTGCATCAAGTGCGTCAACCCGCACCTCGACTGGCCGCGTGAGCAGACCGTCGGCACCCACATCGACGTCAGCCACGAGGCCGCCACGCCGCCGGGGTTGGAAGTCACTGCCACGGTGGAGTTGCTGGCGATCGAGGGCCGCAAACTCGTTTTCGCGGTGCAGGCCCACGACGGCGTGGAACCGATTTCCCGGGGGCGGCATGAACGTTTCATCATCGACCGCGCCCGCTTCGACACCAGGGTGGGCCAGAAAAAGCCCGGCGCCTCCGCCTAAATGCAAAGCGGACGCAGCCACGACGCGCAGGAACCGGTCATCGGCCCTGCACCCCTGAAACGCCGCCTGTTCTGGTTTCTGGCCTGCTTCATGCTCGGCCTTGCGATCGGGCTGGTGGGCAAGCACCTCACCGCCGATCCGCGCTGGCTTCTCGCCGTGCCTGCCACGCTGGCACTGGGCTGGCTGCTTTTTGCCAATCCCGAAGCCTGCCTGACGGGCTGCCGAAAGGACGATGCCCCATAAGCCCCGCGAGCCCGCCCTGACCGTCTATTGCGCACGCACCGGCGACCACAATGACCGCGCAATGGCCGGTGCACGCCTGCTCGGTGATGCGCTGTCGAAAAAGCTCGGCCTGCCTGCCGACATCATCGGCCAGCCCGCGCCGGCGTTCTGTCAAGGCTGGCGGCCGGATCTCGCGGACGCGATGCCGGCGCTCGTGGAACTGGCCGCACGCCTCGACCGGCTATTCGAATGCGGCCGGGTGCCGCTGCTGGTCCTGAGCCGCTGCGCGGCCGCGATCGCCACGCTGCCCGTGCTCGTGCGCCACCGGCCGGATGCCTGCGTGGTATGGCTCGATGCGCATGGCGACCTGAACACCCCGCAGACCAGCCTTTCCGGCTATCTTGGCGGCATGGCGCTGGCCGGTCCCGCAGGCCTGTGGGATAGCGGCCTCGGCAAGGGCTTGCCGCTGGCCAACATCATTCTGGTCGGTGCGCGCGATCTCGATCCGGCGGAACGGGCGCTGGCCGATGCCGGTGCAGTCGGTCTGGTTCCGGCCAGTGCGGATTGCGCGGCCAGACTCCGCACGGCGCTGGCCGGTCGCCCCGTCTATGTCCACATCGATTGCGACGTGCTGGCGCCCGGCATCGTGCCCACCGATTACCGCGTGCCGGACGGCGTGACGCTGGCCACCCTGCATGCCGTGTGCGAGGTGCTGGCAGCATCGGCGCCAGTTGGCCTCGAGATCGCGGAATTCGAGAACGCCTGGCCGGAAAATGGCGAGCCGGCGTCACCCAACGCGCTGCTCGACGCGCTCGAGCCCTTGCTCGCGCGGCTGCGAACTCCCGCCTAGAACCTCGCCGAAATGCTGACTGCGCCGAAACTGTCGCCCAGTTTCTGGCCTTCGAATTCCCGCGTGCGGTAGATGTGCGTGTAGGCAAGCCGCAGCGTGCTGAAGGTCAGCACCAGGCCCATTTGCATGTCGCCGACCCAGGTCTTGCTGTCCACGCTGTGACTGTCGCGGAAGCTGTTGCCGTCGAGGAAGATGTTGTGCGCCATCGCCCGCCCATCCACACCTGCGTGGACATACCAGCCGAAGCCATCATGCGGCATGAAGAATCCGGAGCCCGGCAGGCTGGGGCGTATGCGCGGCGGCCCGTAGTCGCGCGCGAGTCCCTGGCCCACGCGCACGGTCGCCCCGAGATTGAGATAGGTCGCGAGGTTGCCGAAGCTGCCGCCGACGTGGGGCGTGAAATCGAACCCCAGCCCGTAGACTGGATGGCGCCAGAGATGACGCCATTTGCGTTCGTGGGTAAGCGAGACGACGGGCTCGTCCTTGAGCTGGTTCTTCCAGCCTTGTGCCTTCGGCGAACCGATGAGGCTGTGGAAGTTGTTCTGCACTTCCTCGCCCAGCGCCATGGGCCCGACGATGCCGATGTCCAGTTCCCAGGTATCCAGGATGTTGCCTGAGCGGCTGTCGCTTTCCGCCACCACAGCCATGCCGGCATAGAGATAGCCGGCATAGGGCCGCTCGTCCGCAACCAGGCCGCGGGCCTTGGTATTGTTGGGCGTGTAGATATTGTGGCCCAGCGCATAGCCCGCCCGCAGCCTGGCGCCCAGTTCCACGAAGGGCATGGCGGCGGCGAAGGTGCGGATGTAATCCGGCACGTCGTCCTGTCGCGACAGATAGGAAAGGCGCAGGCCGTTGGTATAGTGCTGATCGCTGCCGGTGAAGACATCGTTTTCCACCAGCAGGGTATACGATCCGCCCAGGTCTGCCGCCTGGACGGCCGTCGCCGCCAACAGCAGCAGGGCGCCGGCAAGCCGTCGATCAGGCCTGCTGGTTCTGCTCGGCAATTTCCTTGCGCACCTGATCCATGTCGAGAGCGAGCACCTGGCCCAGCAACTGCTCCAGCGCCGAGGCAGGCAGGGAGCCTGCCTGCGAGAACAGGATGACCTGCTCGCGGAACACCATCAGCGTGGGAATGGAACGGATGTTGAAGGAAGCAGCCAGCCCTTGCTCGACTTCCGTGTTGACCTTGGCGAACACCACCCCGGGATGCTTTTCCGAAGCCTCCTCGTAAATGGGAGCAAACGCCCGGCATGGGCCGCACCAGGGGGCCCAGAAATCGACGATGACGACGTCATTGCCGGTAATGGTTTGCTCGAAATTTTCTTGGGTGAGTTCAATGGTTGCCATGGGTGCTCCGCAAGGGGTTAAAAAGTCGCATGCAGTATATTCTCGGCTGCAGGCTATTTATGCAGATTGGGCGCCTCTGCCCTATATCAAGACATGGACACATCGTCCTGCTTCCGGCGAATCGCTGCCGCGCTGCGCTCGTGCGCCACGCGCGGCACGATTGCTGAAACTAATGGCGCCGAGTCCAATCCTAGCAAGGAATGCAGGATAGCTTGCAAGTTTTTCGCCGCCGCAGCCGTCAGACGCCAAGGAGAATGTCATGCGGATCATCAGACAAGACGACATCCCCGCCTCGGAAATCACGCCACACGAGGTCTACCTCAAGCGCCGCCAATTCATGGCCGGAATCGCGGCCCTGGCGGTCTCGCCCGCATTTGCCGCACCGGCGCCGCCCGCTCGCGGCGCCAGGCTGGCCGGGGTCAAGCCGGGACGCTTCTCGACCCGCGAAGCCCAGACGTCCTATGAATCCGTCACGACCTACAACAACTTCTACGAGTTCGGCACGGGCAAATCCGATCCCGCCGAAAACGCCCACACGCTTAAAACCCGGCCCTGGACGGTATCGGTAGAAGGAGAAATCAAGCGCCCCAGGCTTTACGACATCGACGAGCTGCTCAAGCTCGCGCCGCTGGAGGAACGCGTTTACCGACTGCGCTGCGTCGAGGGCTGGTCCATGGTCATCCCGTGGGTAGGATTTCCGCTTGCCGAACTGATCAGACGGGTAGAGCCCAGCGGCAACGCCCGGTTCGTCGAGTTTCACACCCTGCACGACCCGGCCCAGATGCCCTACCAGCGTTCCTCGGTGCTCGACTGGCCTTATGTCGAAGGCTTACGCATCGACGAGGCGAACCATCCGCTCACCCTGCTGGCAATCGGCCTGTACGGCGAAGTGCTGCCCAGACAGAATGGCGCGCCAGTCCGCCTGGTGGTGCCCTGGAAGTACGGGTTCAAGAGCGCCAAGTCCATCGTGAAAATCCGCTTCGTCGAAAAACCGCCCCTGACCGCCTGGATGCGGGCCGTGCCGAATGAATACGGATTTTTCTCCAACGTGAACCCCAAAGTCGATCACGTGCGCTGGAGCCAGGCCAAGGAACGCCGCATCGGCGAATTCTTCAAGCGCGACACCTTGATGTTCAACGGCTACGCCGATCAGGTCGCCCACCTCTATCGCGGCCTGGACTTGCGCAAATTCTTTTGAATGCCGCTCACGGCCCGCCTGACACCCCGGCAGATCATCTGGAGCAAGGCCCTGCTCTGGGCGATTTGCCTGGCGCCGTTGCTGCGGCTCGTGGTGCTCGGGGTGAACGGCGGACTGGGCGCCAATCCGATCGAGTTCATCACCCGTTCCACCGGCACCTGGACCCTGGTTGGCCTGCTGGCGACACTTGCCGTCACCCCCTTGCGCAAGCTGGGCGGGCTGAACTGGCTGATCCGTTTTCGCAGGCTGTTAGGCCTGTTCGCCTTTTTCTACGCCTGCCTGCACTTCACGACTTATCTCTGGCTGGATCAGTTCTTTGACCCGTCCAGCATCGCCAGGGACATCATCAAGCGGCCATTCATCACGGTCGGCTTTGCCGCCTTCATGCTGCTCATCCCGCTCGCCGCCACCTCCAGCCAGCACATGATGAAGAAGCTGGGACGCAACTGGCAGCGCCTGCACCGGCTTGTCTACGTCATAGCCGGTCTGGGCATCGTGCATTACTGGTGGTTGGTAAAAAAGGACATCAGCCAGCCGCTGCTCTACGCATGCGTGCTCGTCGTTCTTTTGGCCATGCGGCTGCCCAGGCTTCAGGACAGCCTGCTCGCTCACGCACAGGATGCCGGACAGAAAAGCTGCGGATCAGACCGCGAGAAATAAAAAGGGGGGGCCGAAGCCCCCCCTGTCTTGCCGAATCCGGCTTGACCTTAGAGCCCGAAAGGCTTGATGACCGGCACGGGTGCCGGGGAAGCGGGAGCAGCCGGTGCCGCTGCAGGAGCAGGAGCAGGCTTGGGAGCCGCTTTTTTGGGAGCCGCTTTTTTGGCTGCAGGTTTTTTAGCCGCGGGCTTTTTTACAGCGGGCTTCTTGGCCGGCGCTGCCTTCTTGACGGCAGGCTTCTTCGCTGCGGGCTTCCTGGCCGGTGCTGCCTTCTTGGCGACAGGCTTCTTCGCTGCGGGCTTCCTGGCCGGTGCTGCCTTCTTGGCGACAGGCTTCTTGGCAGCGACCTTCTTGGCGACAGGCTTCTTCGCTACGGGCTTCTTCGCTACGGGTTTCTTGGCAGCGACCTTCTTGGCGGCGGGCTTTTTCGCTGCAACTTTCTTGACTGCAGGCTTCTTGGCAGCGACCTTCTTCGCTACAGGCTTCCTGGCAGCGGGTTTTTTGGCCGGCGCCGCTTTCTTGGCGGCGGGCTTCTTGGCAGCGGGCTTCTTCACTGCAGGCTTCTTAGCAGCCACCTTCTTGGCCGCCGGTTTCTTGGCAACAGGCTTCTTGGCCGGTGCCGCTTTCTTGGCCGCCGGTTTCTTGGCAGCAGGCTTCTTGGCCGGCGCCGCCTTCTTGGCCGCCGGTTTCTTGGCGGCAGGTTTCTTGGCAGTAGCCATACATCACACTCCTTCTGAAGTTGGACAAGTCACTACAACTACAAACTTAAAGCGTGCAGTGGTTGGAAATGCACTTCCAAAGCGTGGCATCCACAACGGCCCCCTGTTCCGAAACCCCCATGGAATTGGCGACACCAAAGCTCCGCTTGGTGACGCTCATTCTAGATACTTTTCTCAGCAGTTCAACAAACTGTCAAGTTTTTTGCGGATTTTGCGGTTAAAAATGTAGCAGCCTAGCAAAAGATATCGATTCGATACTATTTTGCAGACCGCCCGGAAAGCAGGCATCCCGTCCGCACACTAGTAAATAAGCCGCTCTCCGGCCATCATCCCGCTCACGGTTTCCCGCTCACGTGCGAGATGAATTTCATTTCCGTTCACAACGACTTCAGCTGCCCGAGGCCTGCTGTTGTAGTTGGAGCTCATGCTCATGCCGTATGCACCCGCCGCAAGAACAGCGAGCAGCGCTCCCTCCTCTACCGCCAGGCGCCTGCCAAGGCCAATGAAATCGCCGGTTTCACAAACCGGGCCCACCACGTCGCAGGCGATGGGCACGGCCATCGACTCGTTTACCGGAACTATGTCGTGGAAGGCATCGTACAGTGCCGGGCGCATGAGATCGTTCATCGCCGCATCAACGATGACGAAATTCCTGTCTTCTCCCGCCTTGATGTATTCGACCCGCGTCAGCAATATCCCCGCCGCCCCGACCAGCGAGCGCCCAGGCTCCACGATGATCTCCTCGGTGCGCCCCTTGAAACGGTCTTGCAGTATCTTCCGGTACGCCGCCATGTCTGGCGGGATCTCGTCCTGATAGCGGATGCCGACCCCGCCGCCGATATCGACATGCCTGAGCCGGATGCCGGCGGCCTGCAGTTCGTCGACCAGGACCAGCACCCGGTCAATGGCATCCGCTATGGGCGAGAGATCGGTCAGCTGGGAACCGATATGGCAGTCCACTCCATGGATTTCGACGTTCGGCATGGCGGCCGCGCGGCGGTAAAGCGCCGAAGCCTGGCCGATGGCAACCCCGAACTTGTTCTGCTTGAGCCCGGTGGAGATGTAGGGATGAGTCTTGGGGTCGACATCCGGATTGACCCGAAAGGAAACCGGCGCGCGCACGCCCAGTTCCCCCGCGACCCGATTCAGTCGCTCGAGCTCGCTTTCAGACTCGACATTGAAGCAGCGAATGCCGGCCTCCATCGCCATGCGCATTTCCTCCGCCGTCTTGCCCACTCCGGAAAAAACGACCTTGCCGGGCGAGCCGCCGGCGGCGAGCACGCGCGCGAGTTCGCCGCCGGAAACGATGTCGAAGCCGGCCCCCAGCCGGGCGAAATGCTGCAGGATGGCCAGGCTGCTGTTGGCCTTGACGGCGTAGCAGATCAGGTGGGACAAGCCTGCGAGCGCCTGCTCGTAGGCCTGATAGGCTTCGTCCAGCGCTGCACACGAATTCACATATAGTGGCGTACCGTACTGGCGCGCCAGATCCTCGAGCGACGCCCCCTCGAGGAAAAGGCGGCCGCCTCTGCGGTGCAAATGGTTCATTTGGAAGTTCTCTGGGTGTCGGCCGGCTTCTGTTCCGGCAGGGTGAGCGGTCCCTTGGAGCCGCATGCGGCCAGCTGCGCCAGCAGCAACGTCAGGGCAAGCAGGGTAGCGAGCGATTTCATGGCGCGATGTTAACACGCGCCGAATTGCAGGAAAGCCCCGCGGCCGGCAGAATTGAGGCCTTGAAATCCACCCGGGCCACATCATGAACGACAGCGAATTCATCCACCTGACCGATGGCGTCTTCGCCCGCCTGCAACAAGGCCTGGAGGAGGCCGAACTGGACTTCGAACTGCCGGCGGACGGCATTATCGAGGTCGAATTCGACGATGGCAGCAAGCTGGTCGTCAACCGCCACAGCGCCGCACGCGAGGTCTGGGTTGCGGCCCGCACCGGCGGCTTCCATTTCCGCCATGACGGCGACTCCTGGAAGGACACGCGCGACGGTGCCGAGCTGTTTGCCAAGCTTGCCGCCCTGATCGAATCCCAGGGCGGCACGGCCGTCAGCTTCGGCTGAGCCGCCTCAGTCCCTCAGGCTGGAAAACAGATAATTGTTGGCTTTCTGGGGGGCATGGCACTGGAAGCAGGCCTTGGCGGCATCGCCGCCGACAACCGGCCTTTTGGCATCGCCGCCGGCGAAGGCCTCGAAGCCCCAACCGCCGGTCGACGCATACCTGCGTGCATCGCGCACCATCACCCCCAGCACCTTGCGTTCCCCTTCAATCATGGCGTTGCCCTCGGTTTTCGCCTCCAGCAGATCGAACACGATCACCGCCCCGTCCCTGAACTGGCCGGTTCGATAGCCCCTGACCGCCTTGGGGTTGGCGTACAAGTGATGGATGCCGCCGAACGTGGCATACAGGGCGTGGCCCGGCTTCAGTTCCATCGACTTCACATGCCGCCAGTCCCGATAGTCCTGCGGATAGGGGACACTCGCCGGTTCGGCAGCCTGGGCGACACAGGCCAGGCCTCCCAGACACGCAAACATCAGTCTCTTCATGACACCCTCCTGAATAAAGTTTCGACACGATACGTTTCGTGTCGATACCAGTTTAGGGGAGGGCGTGCTATTGTCAAGGGCACGGCCAGGAACTAGGATGAACCCATGAAAAACCAGGCATTGATCCTGCTGGACACGGTGGAACGGCTGGGCAACCTGCTGCGGGTGGGGCTGCGCCAGGCCGGTGTCGCCCAGGGCCTGCAGCCAATCCACCTGCAGGCCCTGCTCTATCTGAACGAGGCCAATCGCTACAGCAATACCCCACAGGCACTGGCCGAATACCTGGGCCTGACCAAGGGCACGGTATCGCAAAGCCTGCTGCTGCTTGCCCGGCGCCGGCTGATCGCACGCCATGCCGACGACAAGGACGGCCGCGTCGTACGGCTGACGCTGACGGACAAGGGCAAGGAAGTATTGAAGGAACTGGGGCTGACGAATGCCTGGCGCGACGCGCTGCAGTCCGCCAGCCCCGCCCGCCTGAGTTCGGCCACCAAGGTTTTGAAGGAAGCGCTGGCCACGCTCCAGGCCAGGAACGGCTACCGCAGCTTCGGCGTATGCGTGACCTGCCGCCATAACCTGCATATCGGCCCGCGCAGTTACGTGTGCGGGCTGACCAAGGAAAAGCTTTCCAGCCGCGAAGTCAGCAAGATCTGCCGGGAGCACAGCCCGGTCGAGGAAAACGCGGTTTAGGCCGCGCCGCCGAACATTAGCCGAGCGCCGCCCGCGCCCGGGCGGCAGCCGCCTTTACCTGTGCCGGCGCGGTACCGCCGACATGGTCACGGGCGGCCAGCGAGCCTTGCAGGGTCAGTACCGCGAACACATCCTCGCCCACCAGCGGGCTGAAGGCCTGCAATTCGGACAAATCCAGCTCGGCAAGATCGCAGCCCCTGGCTTCGGCGGCGCGTACGGCGCGCGCTACGACTTCGTGAGCGTCGCGGAAAGGCAGGCCTTTTTTCACCAGGTAGTCGGCCAGGTCGGTGGCCGTGGAAAAACCTTCGGCTGCCGCGCGACGCATGGCGTCCGGCTTCACTTTCACGCCTTTCAGCATGTCAGCGTAGATGGTCAGGGTATCGATCAGGGTGTCGACAGTGTCGAACAGCGGCTCCTTGTCCTCCTGGTTGTCCTTGTTGTAGGCCAGCGGCTGGCCCTTCATCAGGGTCAGCAGGC
>VFQO010000602.1_pt1 | contig 36035 bp, 36 predicted proteins | sample 3512331 | NCBI WGS metagenome assembly VFQO01 (sample SAMN10412371, study PRJNA504923) | tailings metagenome | isolation source: Replicate 3 from Balatoc abandoned mine | place: Philippines: Itogon, Benguet | collected 2017-08-28 | reverse complement strand
ATCATGAAGGTGCGAGACTCTACCTCTGAATGGTAACAATCAGGGGAGCACGTCAGCAGTCATGCTCTCCGGTCACTCGATGAGAGTGGGCGCAGCCCAAGACATGATGATTGCTGGCCTCGACCATATCGCGATCATGCAAGCCGGCGGATGGAAGACGATCGATGTGGTCGCCCGCTACGTCGAGAATGCGGCGGCACAGAACCTGCATCAGCGCCGATGGGCGAGCCTAGGCTAGAGGGGCTCGAGACACCGGGCCTTCGCTGGTGATCGCCACCTGTATTCGCTGCCAAGTGAGGTGCTGCACTCTAATGCAAGTTCGGTACCGATCGGGCGATCGATCTTGCCCTGATCCTTGTCGATGCAGGCGACGTCATGGCCGAAATCGGCAAAACACGCCCTCGAAACGAGCCCGATATAACCCGAATCGACCATCGCAATCGTAATTTTTGAAAACCTCTCGTGTTCAGCGTTTAGCGCGCGATCTGGAGCGCCGGCACGTCTACGTTGTTCTTGCGGAGCAGGGCATCGAAATACTCAATGGTCTTTGTCAGGCCCGCACGCAGCTGCGTCTTGGGCTCCCAGCCCAGCTTCTCGCGTGCCAGCGAAATGTCGGGTTGGCGCTGACGCGGGTCGTCCTGCGGGAGTGGCTTGGTGACCAGCTGTGACTTCGAGCCGGTAAGGTCGAGCACCTCCTCAGCGAGTTCCTTGATCGTGAACTCGTTGGGATTGCCGAGATTGACCGGGCCAGGGAATTCGTTTCCGGTGTCCATCATATGCAGGAAGCCCTCTACGAGGTCATCGACGTAGCAGAAGGACCGGGTCTGCTGACCATCGCCATAAATGGTGATGGGCTGGCCTTGCAGTGCCTGGATGATGAAGTTGGAGACGACGCGCCCGTCATTGGGATGCATGCGCGGACCATAGGTGTTGAATATCCGAACGACCTTGATGTCGAGATTGTGCTGGCGATGGTAATCGAAGAACAGGGTCTCGGCGCAGCGTTTACCCTCATCATAACAGGCACGGGGTCCAATCGTGTTGACATTGCCCCAGTAGCTCTCGGGTTGTGGGTGCACCGTTGGATCCCCGTAGATCTCAGACGTGGACGCCTGCATGATGCGTGCCTTCACTCGCTTGGCTAGGCCGAGCATATTGATGGCGCCGATTACGCTGACCTTGGTCGTCTGGACCGGATCGAACTGGTAGTGGATCGGGCTCGCCGGGCAAGCGAGATTATAGATCTGGTCGACCTCAACATAGAGCGGGAAACAAATATCCTGGCGCATGAACTCGAAGCGCGGGTGTCCAGCAAGGTGATCGAGATTACTCTTGTCGCCGGTGAACAGGTTATCGACGCACAGAACTTCGTCGCCGCGCTCAAGCAGACGCTCGATGAGATGCGATCCAAGAAAGCCAGCCCCGCCGGTCACGAGGATTCGTTGGCGAGTTAGACGGTTCTTCAACGGGCTCTCCTTACCTTCATTCATTTGTCGATAGCGAGGGAAGGAGCCTAAAGCTCCGCGAACCCTCCTCGGAACTTTGGGGGCGATAATTAAACTAATAGATTCCCATCTACCGCGCGCGCCTAACCTTCCGGCTTGTCGGCCGCCGTGGTCTGTTTTCCCAGCCATGTCCAAGCTGTTTTAATGATATTGTCGAGATCTGAGTGAGTGGCTCGCCAGCTCAGCTTCGCTTCCGCTTTCGCGGGATTAGCGATAAGCGATGGCGGGTCCCCAGGCCGGCGTGGGGCGGTCACAACACGAAAGTCGCGCTGAGTGACCAACCGAACCGCATCGATGATCTCCTTGACGCTAAAGCCCGCGCCAGTCCCCAGATTGATCGCATCGGAAACGCCCGGCTCGCATTTATGCAGTGCGCGAACATGGGCGTCGGCCAAATCGGTCACGTGAATGTAATCGCGAATGCAGGTTCCATCGGGCGTGCCGTAGTCATCTCCCATCACGCGGATTTCATCGCGTATCCCCGCTGCAGCTTGCAGGATCAGCGGGATCAAATGGGTTTCGGGATCGTGAGCCTCCCCGATGTCGCCCTCGCCGTCACCGCCCGCTGCGTTGAAATAGCGCAGCGCAATCGAACCCAGGCCATAGGCGCTGGCGTGGTCAGCCAAGATGTGCTCGCACATCAGCTTGGTTCGCCCGTAGGGGTTTATCGGAGAGCACAGTGTGGTCTCATCGATGGGTAGGCTTTCCGGGATGCCATAAACAGCGCAGGTGCTGGAAAACACGATGCGGCGCACACCGCAGCTCACCATCGCGTCGAGGATGGAAAGCAGACCGCCGACATTGTTCTGGTAATACTGGTTGGGATCCTCGACTGATTCGCCAACGTAAGCGAAGGCGGCAAAATGAATCACGGCGTCTATGTCGTGCGCCTCGATCGCCTTGCGCACCGAGTTGGTGTCGCGCACGTCGCCATAAACAAGCGGGCCCCATTTGACTGCCCATCGATGGCCGCGACTCAGATTATCGAACGCAACGGGCACATGACCTGCATTTGCAAGAGCTTTGCAGGTGTGGCTGCCTATATAGCCAGCCCCTCCGGTCACGAGAACCTTCATGCGTTCCTCGGCGGTCTGATCACGCTGAGACGCCCCCAGAATCCGGGATCGAAAGCGTCAGTTGTCGCCATGAGACACTCTCTTTGAAGAGGCCGCGATTGCGGTCTTGATAGCCAAAGATTTCAGCCCGTAGAACAGGCCGGGGAAGGAACTTTCGAGGCGCTTTATAGTTCGGGCGCTCAGCTTCGACAAATCTTTCGGGTGGTGCACCTTGACGCCGTTAATTTCCTGGATGCGCAAGGGAACAATCCGGTTTTGCAGCTGGAGAAAGCGGTGGGACGATGGGATAGCGTGCAGAGTTACTGACTGGCGCGTCCGGTTCACATCCTGACTGTTGAGCGACCCGTGCATGGTTCGTGCATTCCAAAGAAGCACGTCGCCTTTGTCGAGTTTGGGGGCGCGTATCTCCAACCCACTCTTGCGAATAGCGGCGACCACGCTTTCGATATATTCTTCGTGGTGATCAGCTATGTTGTTCGCCAGGCTTTGCAGCCCCATATCGATCCGGTGGCTACCAGCGCACACGAAGAACCGGCCTGCGCTGGCACCGATATCTTCGAGAGCGATCCAGGCCGCGGTCATGGCGCCTACCTGCTCGGAATCCAGATAGTAGGTGTCCTGATGCTCCCAGGTAGCTGAGTTTCCTTCAAAATACATCGACTGGACGATCAATGGATCCTCGTCTAGCAACGCTCGCAGGACCGATATCAGCGCGGGGTCGGTCAACAGCTTTTCCGTGCCAACGCGCCGGAACTCGCTGAATTCTTTCGGGTCGACGCTTTGAATGTTCAGGATCGGATTCATCACCCAGCCCTTGTCATTCAACACATGGCGCTCAGCCTTGGCAGTCGCTTGTCTGTAGATGAAAGAATTCGACGGTTTAACCTCAGCCGCCCACAACGCCTTGAGCTCCTCACACGAGGCAGGATCTATCGCCCCGCGCACGATAGCGTAGCCATGCTCGTCATAATAGCGACGCGTTTCGACATGTTGATCTGGGCTGAACTTTGGAGATGGATCCTCAGCCTCAGTTTCGGGGACCTGAACTTTGAGTCCCCTTGGCGTTTGTAATTCAATCATCCTTCACCAACTCCGGACTTGTGCCCACTTGCGGCGGAGCTTGCGCGACGTTCGTTTGAGGCGGCGCAATCTTCCCCAGCTCTCCGAACGCGATCACCGCGATCATACCTTCATAAACGGACAGCATGAAGGCGTAGGCAAAGCCGCGCCGACCATCGAGGAAACCCAGCCTTACAACGTAAACATAGAGGAATTTAAGGAACGGCCTTAAGGTGAGAGGCAACCGCGCGGCAATGGCCTTCAGCCTTCGGCGCGCCTGAGTGACGCCCCCTCCCCGGCCTTCCTGAAGACCAGAGCCCTGGCGGCTCTTGGCCAACTGTTCCACTTCCTCTTCGGCGTAGCGCAGATGGCGCCTCAACCATTGCGCAAGCCCATGCGAAAACGAGAAATGCAGATAGGCCTCCGGAAAGACGCCGACATTCTCATCAGGCAGATCCTCACGCTGACCGTGACCGACCTGCACAAAGCGCAGCGTGTCCCGTCGGCCCAATCGTACTTGGTACGAAGGCCACATGCCCGCGTATTTCAGCCAACGGCCAAAGAACATAGTCTTCGATGGCACTTGGTAGGCGTCAATCCCATCGGGTGCCTCGCACGCTTCCAGCGCCGCGCGAAATTCGGGCGTGACTACTTCGTCCGCATCAAGGTGCAACACCCACTCATGCTTAAAGTCCGCGTTCGCAACACCCCAATTGCGTTGGCCGGCAAAGTTATCGAACGCCCGGGTCAGCACGCGGGCGCCATAAGCCTTTGCAATCTCGACGGTCCGATCCGTGCTGCCGGAATCCACAAGGACAACATCGTCACACCACGAAAGCGCATCCAGACAGGCCGGAAGGTTCGCCTCTTCATTAAGGGTAAGCACTAGCGCGGAAACTCTCATTCGTATCGCTGCCCGATCTGTTGTCTTGACTTAACGGGGCGGGCGGGATTTCCCACGGCAATCTTGCCATCCGGCACATCTTTAATAGCCACCGCGCGCGCGCCCAGAACCGCGCGCCTTCCTACGGTAACGCCAGGGCCGACATAGGCGTCCGCGCACACCCAAGCGTCCTCTTTTATTGTGATGGTGGCCTTTACAAGCGGCATGTCTGGAACCCTGTAATCGTGCGTGCCCGCGCAGAGGTGTGCGTTTTGCGACACGGTGGCGCGCGCCCCTATCGTGACCATTCCCAGGTTGTAAATCTGCGAGGCATCTCCAATCGCTGCGGCCTCGCCGATCTCCAAATTCCATGGAATGGCAATCTTCACGCTGGGATGCACATGCACATGCGCGGCAATCCTTGCGCCGAAAACACGGAGGATAACACGGCGCCACCCCCAAAACTGACGCGGCGTCCAAGCGAAGAGCGGCGTGCGCAAAACCTCCCAAATAAGACGGCCTGCAAGCTCCCGCTTTGACCATTTGTTGGCCTTTCGGTTGGCCGCAATGTCGAACGCAGGGTTCATTTTATATTATCTTCTGTTCTTTCGACGACGCAATCATATGCTTCGTTCAGTTTTCTTGTCACTCGGGCCGGAACGCCAAGCGCGATACTATTTTCTGGGATATCCTTCGAAACGACGGCGCCTGCCCCGATAACGGAATTGTCGCCGATGGTCACACCCTTTAAGATCACGACATTTGCCGCGACCCAGACGTTTCGGCCAATCGAAACTGGAGCCGCCTCACCTTCGTCGATGCGCCATCCATCAGAATTGAAGGCCAATGAGTGATCGAAGTCAGAGATGTACGAATTTGGCCCGATGATTGTTCCGGCACCAATAGTTAGGCTGAGGCGACTATCAATGACCGTGTGCCGATTAACATAAACGCTGGGACCTATAGATAAGCTCTCCGCCTGACCGCTCGCCAGCAAGGTCGCGCCTGGCATTATTCGGGTGTCATCACCGATACACAGCGCCTTGGGATCGCCTTCAAAAAACCGGCCATAGGTTTGAATACCCGTCCCTATGCGTGCGCCAGCCTTGCTTAATTCTCGGTGCCGAACCCAACGGAGAGCCTTGTTGAGGGCGAGAAACGCTTTATTGCTAGGGAGAGAACGACTGGTCATATCGGTTGATCGACAGTTAGAGCTTCCTCGATATCGTGCCGGCGATAGAAATTGTACTGCGAAAAGGCTCTATCGACCGGATGGCGCAGTGGGGTGATGATGTTGCAGTCTTCACCGCACGGCTCTACGATCCGTTTGACGCAGACATCGCTTGACAGATAGTCGGGCGTTAAGTCCATCGCCAGATGTCCCGGCTCCGCATCGGCAAAGTGGGCCGCGTGCCATCCGGGCCCTTTCTGAAAGTTGGTCGAGTTCTCAGAAATAAGGCGCCTCTTTCATGGGCGGAACGAACACTTGATCGTGGCGCTTGAATATCTCGGACGAGGTGGCGGTGACCGCTTTCTGAGCGCTGAGACAAAAAGCTTTGTTGAGCATCAGCGAGCCGATCCAGCGTTCTGCGATTTTGTCAAAGCCGCTTCTATCTCTCCCAACAGCACCTCTTGGTCCTTTTCCCAACAAAACTCGTTTCGGCCCAACAAAAGGGCGCGTTCGCGCGCAGCGGCCAGAGCCGCTTCGTCCAACAAAAGCGCATCCATGGCATAGGCCAGAGAGCTTGGATCCTCGGTGCGGTAAAGGAACACAGCGCCTTGCGCCAAGTCGGCAAAAGCCGAATGCCCGGGAACGTCGCTCATCAAGACAGGCAGTCCCGCCAATAGATAGGTGAACTGCTTGTTGGTGAGCGCGATACGACGGTTGAATGTGTGCCCAATCTCTCCAACGAGGCCCACATCATAGAGCGCCGCCAGCGCTACCATTTCGTCGGGTGGTCCCGGCGGCAGGAAATGCAAGCGGTCCGCTACCTTAAGCTCGCTCGCGAGGCTCTCTAAGTTGCGTTGATAGCCGGGTGCTGCTTCACCGCGAAGATACAGGTGCGGACGGGATCTCGAGCACGCGATCGCACGTATTGCGTTTTCCAGCCCACGCGTCGGGCCAATCGTTTGCGAGAACCAATATATGGACGGACCGGGCTGCGACGCTTTCAAACCGCTTCGAAGGCTTGCGGCGCTCGGCGCTAGCGACTTCGAAAAAGTATTCAGCACGACGGTGGGACGAGGAATACTGTATTGTTTGGCGTAAGCGTCAGCGATCCCGGGGGCGGCGGCTGTCACATAAGCGCACCCCGGCAGATGGGCGCGCTCAATCGCATCTAACAAGGCGTTGTCAAAGGCATTAGCCGGCTCATCGGGAAGATCACCCGGATGAAAATCTTCCGCATCAAATGAATATAGAGAGCCGTGGACGCGCGCAGCTCGGGCCGCCGCGGCCAGGCCTTCGACATAGTGACCGATGTAAAGCGCACTCTTCGTTTTGAGCGCCAGACGAAAGAGGTCGCTTGCGGCGTCCCCAGCGCCGCGAAAGGCGAGGGGTTCCGAAACGCCAAAAACCCGCGCCAAAACTCTTGCGCTTATCCGGCGAGCCAATTGGCGAACCCTTACGGTCAACGGCGCCCTCGGTCCAAATGGAGCGCCGATTGCACGGACGTTCTCGGGGACGGCGTCCGCGCTCATCCTGTCTGACCAACCACCAGGGCTCGCGTGAACTATGGTCACATCGTACCCAGCGTTTGCCAGCGCTTCAGCTTCCTTGATTGCGCGCGGGTTCGCTGCCGGCGGATTACGCGAAACAATACAGATTTTCGTCAACGACAGCCCCTGCCCTATCTAGTGAAGAGGTTATATACGCGCGTCTCGCTTTCAATTGCTCCTCTAACGGTCCCAAGCGTGTCCAACGATCCATGAAGAGTGCAGGAACTTCATCGCGCAGTCAGGCGGATGTCATCCTTTCTACAGGTCGAGGAGTTGGCGACGGTATTCATCACAATCATAAGATCGCTTTCCCAGCGCAAAGGCGTGGTGCGATCAAGGCTAGAGAGCGTTAACGAAATGCACGCTGCCGGGTACCTCACCGCCTTCGATCAGCCAAGTGTAAGCGTCGCTCAATGTGCTGGCGACAGCGCGCCAGGAAAAGTCCCGCTTCATCCAAGCGCGACCACGGGCTCCCATGTCGGCGCGTTCGGCGTCTGACAGCGCCATGGTGGCGCGCAAGGCGGCTGCCAAGGGCTGGACACCGTGATCGATCCATAAGCCGCAGTGCTCTGTTTCAAGCCCAGCCCATGGCGCGCCTTTTGTTGAGATGACCGGGGTCCCGGCGGCAAGCGATTCCGCAACAGTCATCGCAAAATTCTCGTGAAGGGTCGGCAAAACGAAAATCTCGGCCTCGCGGTAAGCGTCCAACTTGTCTTGGCCGAACAAGGGCGGTTCGACCGAGATAGCCGAGGCGCCAAGCTCACCCACCAGTTGCTCAAGCTTTGCACCATAACCAATCTCGGATGGGCCGATGATGCGCAGCCGCCATCCGGGAAATTCTCGTTCGACAGACGCAAAGGCCCGGACAAGCCGATCCAGCCCCTTTTTGGGATGCACGCGACCAAGCGACAAGATGGTGCGCCGTCCGCTTTTGGGCGCCGGCGCGCCTAGCTCCGGAATGTCCACGCCGTTGGGCGCCAAGACAACGGGAGTCTTGAGGCCAAAGGCCCGAATATCGTCGATTTCCGCCTCGCATGTTGCGTGCAGCAGCGACGTCTTGGCCAAAGCGCGCTTTTGAAAAAGGTTGTAAAAAAGGCGTTTCTTGCCGCGCGAAAAGGCAAGCGCATCCCTGCCAAGCATGCCCCGTGGCGAGAGAACAAGTCGGGTTCCGGCGTGCACCATCTTCAGCGAGTAGACATTGGGCAACAGCCATAACCCGTGCGTGTGGGCGATTTGTATCGACGAAGCCCGCGCGGCGAGGTCGTCAGCCATCGACTTGGACGGGATCATTCGAGAAATCAAAGGAACGCCCGCGTAGGAGGGTGCATGGCGGCGGTGCAGCACCTCAGAGGCGATGCGCCGCGCTGGCGCGTCTCCAGTTGCGACGGTCGAAAGCTCCACTTCGATACCGAGCCTGACTTGTTCCTCGACGAGCCGCGGCACAGACACAGACGGACCCGCCGCCTCGTCATCTATCGATGCAACAAGATGAACCGCGCGGATGCTCACGGGGTCAATTCCAGCTCCTGCGGTTTGCTGGTGCCAACGCCCTCAATCCGCTCCCAGTCCCCGGCTGGGGCGTAAGCGCGCGGAATGCGACTGGCTGTCTCGCGGTCCTCTTTCTTGCGCGCGACGAGAACGATGGATTGCGCAAACAGGTTCTTAAAATAAGCGCCGGGGAGCCGCGACATAAGCCGATAGAGCTTCGCTAAACCGGTCCGACGATAAGGCGACCAATAGGTAGTATATTCCACTTCGAAGCCGCAGGTCTCAACCAGATCGCACAGCATATCCATCGTGAAGACGTAATTGTGGCGAGCGTACTGACTGTATCGATAGGCAGGCATTTTCGGTTTGATACGCAAAGGGTTATCGAACTGGCTTCCATTAGGCGTGGTCAGGATGACGCGGCCGCCGATCTTCAACCAGGAATTGATGTTCAGAAGCATAATGTGCGGGCTGCGCGTGAGGTGCTCGATGATTTCGCAGGCCAGCACCAAATCCGCCTGGTTGTTTTCGCTCCCGGCGATATCGATGCTAAACAGCGTCCGCTCCAGATTGGCCGAGATATTCGTCCAATCCCGGCTTGTTCCGTCGGGCAACTTCATGGTGTAGCGATGCGAAGTGACTGGTATGTCATCGGGCCAAGCAGTCACTTCTTCCGCACTGACCGTCGCCAACAGATCAACCGAGGGTTCTGAGAGCAACCGCGCCGTCATCGTCCAAGGGTGTCCCCCCAGTTCGATAGTCCGGCCGCCGCCTAATGAGCGAACCAGATCTATCGTGTGGTCATAACGGACCGCGTGGAAGGAATCGTAGCGCGATAGATCCAACCGCTCGCCATTCACAGATATGATCATCAGCTCTTCACTATCATTTGGTGTTTTCCCGCCACCGATAGGGCAATGTCGTCCACGCGTTCAATTGCTGTATTCTCCATCCCTTTATCAATTAGCGAAAGGCGGCGACGGATCTCGCGCACCGCGCTTTGGGGCAAGTCAGTCAGGGCGGCGTAACGTATCCGGGGCCAAGCACCCTCACCAACAACGACCTGAAAGGCGTCAAGTTCGGGAATATCTCGGACACAATGTGTGAATGCTTCCGAATGCACGACGGCCGCGTTGGGAAGGGTGACGATGTCGTTACACCGCCCCAAAACGCGGTGCAGGCGCATGAGCGACCCTTGCTCGATATCGTCGGGTGCCACGTCGGCCAAATCGCCGAGCGCATAACGCATCAGTGGCAAAGCGCGCGGATACAAGCTTGTCACCAGGATTTCGTTCGCCGCTGGCCCCTTACCTCCGCGAAGCGATAGCCGGTGATGCGCATGAAAAACTGAATAGGTCCCTTCTCGGTCCTGATAAGCGAGCGGTCCCGTCTCGACCGCGCCATACTCCATGATGACCGGTGCGCCAAAAGTTCGGCTGATGACCTCAGCGCTGTCGCTGCGGGGGAATCCCTCCGCTGTGGCGATGACCGCCTTAAGGTCAAGCGTCGCAATGTCGTCCGCGCGCGCTCTGTTGTGGCGGGCAAAGCGATCAAGCGCGGATGAATAACCGATAACATAAGCAGGTCTGCGCGCCAGCAGCTTATTGCAGCCAGCCGTAAGGTCGGCGGGTGTAAGGGCATAAGCGCTGACCCGGGTGTATCCCAGCAAACGGTCGTAGGCCCCTCGTTTGACTTTGTTGATCGCGCCTTTGACCCCCGTGCCTAGCAAATGCGCGTGCCCCCAAAGCAGGAAAACCGGATCGTCTGGGCGAATACCTGTACGCGAGCGACCCAGCCAGATATCGAGACCAGAGATCTTCCCCTCTTCAGGCCAGACGGGGAATTTGAAGGGCTCTCCCGTGCTACCGCCCGTGGCGCGCCACTGGACTTTCTCGGCGCTGCTTTCGCACCCTGCAAGAATCTGGCGCAGACGCTTCTTGTCCATCACGGGCGTGCGCGCGTCAAATTCTGCCCAACTCGTAAAATGGTCAGGAAGGTTTTCGGCCTTTGCGATTGCGCGCGCCCAACGCGAACGCGCCAGCGATTCTTCCCAGGCTGCGTTCAAGTCGGCCAACTGCATGTCGACTGCCTCGGAGGGACTGTTGGGAGCCGCATCGCGCTGCCGATAGGCTGATAGGCTGGCTTGCAGTCTGTGTGAGCGCAATTTCGCTACAATTGTCATCCTAGCAGGTTCACCAGCGCTGTTTCCACCCGCAACCGATGCGCCTCGGCGGTGAACTGATTATTGAGCCGCCTCCAACCCGCCTCGCCCAATTCCCGCGCGCGCGTCGGATTGGAAAGAAGATAGACCATGGCAGCCGTCAATTCTTCGTCTTCGATGGGCTGCCTGATGAGAAGGCCGGTTTCGCCATCGACGACGACGTCAGCAGCGCCATCGTCGTGGCAGGCGAGGCAGGGCAAGGCGTGATTCATCGCCTCCAGATAGACAAGGCCGAAACCTTCCTGACGGCTGGGCATAACGTAGGCGTAAGCCGCCGCGTAGAGTTCGCTTAATTGATCGTCGTCGACCCGGCCCGGCAAGAAAATGCGCCCTGCCGCGGGAGATGCCGCTGCAATTTGCGCAAGGGCCTCGGCATCGCCGCCCCCTCCTACAAATACCAAGTCAGCGTCGCCCACTTCGCGGCACACACGCGGCAGCGCGCGAATTAGCTCACGATGCCCTTTTTCCTGTTCGGTGGGATCCATTCGCCCGACCAGCAACATCGCGCGGTCACTTATGGCCCGTTCAGTGCCGTCCGCTGCCGTTAGGACGGGGCGCATTAAGCTGCGCCGAGGCGGTGATGAAGTGAGGGCAAATTGCGGAGGCAAACCCAGCGGGCAAGCCTGACCGGCAAAGCCACTAAAGGCTCGGCGCATATTCTCGAGCGTGTAATTGGAATTCGTGAGCGTGAGATCAGCCGCTTGGAAAGCCTTGATGCTCGACGGCTTTACACGTTTCCAGCTTTCCGAGCCATGAGCGCAAATCACCGTATTGGCGCGCATGAAACGGGGGAAGAACGAAACATAAGCGAGCGGCGTCGCAAGATGGACGTGATCAAACAGGACCAGCCGTGACGTAAAGAGCGCCTGCCCAATAGCGGCGGCCATCGTAAATCGATTTCCTCCATGACATTTTTCCATGATTCGCCCCCCGTTCGCGCCGGTCCGGTGAGCGGTGCCCGTGGGCTCATGCAAAATATGAACGTCGAGCGCTGCGCCAAACCGCTCTGAAACCCGCTCCATAGCGGCCAGCACATTGCGATTGGCGGCGGCAATCCCGCCATCCGACCGCGAGATGCCCGTCGCAAACATGGACACCGTGCCTTTCAAAGCGCCCCCTGGGTCGTCACGATCCGGTCTTGCGGTGCAATCTATCGTTTGATCACGATCGCGCATGATGGATCGACAAAGGCACGCTCAGCGCCGGTTCCTTTGATTTCCAACCAGAAGTGGTCAAAGGCATCGGACCACGTAATGTCTGTGGCTACCAGCACGCCGCCGGGGCGCAACGCTTCGAAACCAGCTCGGAATTCAAACAATTGGTTATCGTAGGAGTGCTCGCTGTCATGGATAAAAAGGTCGATCGGCGTGAGCTCTTCAAGAAGCGGCGGTAGCAGTTCCTGACATCGCCCGAGCTCCAGCCGCCATGAGGGGCGGTGCTCTGGTCGCACGAGCCACCCGACATCCTTGCCCGCGGGTATGGCGGCGCCACCTTTCCCGTCCCAAACGTCGAACTTATTGAGTTGCGCATCCGTAAATTCCGGCAAATCCACGGACACCAAGAAACCCGAGCCGTTCTTCGCAATCGCCTCCAGCAAAACGGCTGACGATAAACCATTGCACACGCCGGTCTCGACAATCGTCTTCGGCTTTTGGCTGCGGACAATCACCCAAAGCAATTCGGCGTGCAGCGTCCTCATGCCGCCCGGGACCGCTTCCTTTCCGCGTACCATTTGCCCGGCTAAAGCGCTAAATTCATCCTTGAGCCGAGTGTTCAATGCATCGACAAGGCCGCTTTGTCGCAGTTCAGTCTGCAGTTCGCTCGCGTTCGCTTGCGACCCTCCAGCAAGCGTGCGCCAATCCTTTTCAGCCAGACGTCTGACGGCCTGAGCCACAGCGGCTGGCCGATCCAAAGCCAACTTCAACGCGCGCGCAACGCCGCCTCTGTCGCTGACAATAGCGGAGATGCGCGACAGCAATTGGCTCATTGATTGAGTTTCCTCATAGAAGTTATGCAGAGTAAGGCTGGGGAGTTCGGAGTGCGATAGCTCCGATAAAGAGCCGAAGCATCTTTACTGACTTCACCACTTTATTGCGGCCTCACTATCATAAGCGGCTTATGTCGTCGCTTCTTTGTTCTCGTTAGCCAGGCAAAAACGGTTGGATACACAAGAACAGCCAAGGCAGCGAAGATTATGGTGCGTTGTATCGCCCCAGCCAAGATCTTCGCAAAGCTAGCATCGAAGGTCATGAAGTAGGCAGAGAGCAGGCTGTACGACATTCCGATAAAGATAAATTTGTCTTTCGATGAGGCCGCTAGGATCCGCATGAGAACTATCAACATAAACGCGTAAGCAAAGCCTAAGAGCAGGATACCCGCAACCCCAAAGTCAATATAGAATTCAGGCATATAGCCTAATCCAACCGAGGTCCCGGACTCGTCGCCCGATACCCTGAGACCGGCGTAGTGCCTCACCAACCACGAATCTCCGCCAAGATTTAGTTTCTCTGGGAACAGGAAACGTGGAACGGTCGCGTTCACGATCGCTCGGTAAAGAAGCGCGCCATTCTCGAACGGAGTTATCTCTGGGACCCTGCGCAATACATGCGAGAAGTACATGCTGCCCGAAGCCAGTCGCTGTACCAGTTCATCAACGGCGTGGCCCAGCTCAAAGTTCTCGATGGCCCTGCCCAAGACGGACGAAAACTGGGCCAAATTTTCGGTTGGCGATTGAGTCGCTCCAGACTTCCAGACCACATCGCGCCAGGCCCCTTTGAGCCCGCCGGTCCAAAGAAGCCCACACCCCAGAATAAGCGCCGCCCCGGGAACGCCCAGCATGACGATCTTGGCGTTCAAGGACTTCTGGTATTTCGAGCCTTCCCAGGGCCTCCATTGGAAGAGCCCGATTATGAGGATGACGAAAAACACCTCTTTGAAGCGGCTGAACCCTGTGAGCAATTGAACCAATACGACAATGAAAACGGCCATCCAGAGGTATGGCTTGGCTGTCTTATCCGAAATCGCAACCAGCCCCAGCATGATCAGGAAGACAAAGCGGAAGTCGAGTAGATTATAGATGATTTGAGCACCGCCAAACCAAATGCCTTTAGGAGCGACGTCGAACACAATGCTTATCAGGTAGAGGCCCAATATCAAAATAAAGAGCCGCTTGGGATCGATCTTGGGAACAGGTTGCGAAAGCAACGTGAAAAAGCTCTTTGCGAAGGTGTTAAACCCAGCTCGCACGCCAACTGCCAAAGCCAAGAACCCCAAACTCGACATCCAGATCATCAACTCCAATCCGGCCGTGTCGCCGCCGCCAGGAAAGTAGCCAAAGGCGCGAAAAAACATCGTGCCCGCAACCGCGCTTATCCATTGAAAACCTAGGCAAAAGGGTATGATCGGAGGCATATCGCGGCGCCATGTTATTGCCGTGACGCAAAAGAGAACAAGGGTCGCAAAACCAATCGCAACACTTTGAAAGGCCGCCGTGGCCAAGGAGCCAAAAACCGCCCCCAGAAGCAGCATCACTCCTTGCAGGGGATAGAGCGATTTTGGCGCAGGTTTCATTGTCAACAATCAGCTACTTCGGGGATCTGGCTATGGCGAGCATCTGGCAATAGTTGTCAGGAAGGGAACTCTCCGACGTGAACGGATTGAACCCAAGCTTGCCAGCCAAACGCAGCGCGCGCCAGCCAACTCTCGTACGATAAAAGTCCGACCAGCGACGCGGCCAAGCGTACACCATCTCTATCGAGTTGAAACCGACTTCCATGAGCTGCTTGAATTCGCTTGGCGTGTATTCCTTGACGTGGCGCTTGTCCCATACCCGGTCAGGCCGCCATTGTGGTGTGGTGACATAGGTCGTGGACCCCGGCGCCGCGACACGCGCCATTTCGAGAACAGCTTCCTCTGGCGCATCTAGGTGCTCGATCACGTCCGCCATGGTGATAACGTCGAAAATGTCGTCCTCGAAAGGCATTTCGTAAGCAGAGCCCTGCTGCACATGGGCGTTGGACATATCGGACAACATCTTATTGGCGGCGGCGACACCGGCGGTTTCGTACTCCAGCCCGATGACATTCTCGCAGGTTTCCGCCAAGCGTGCCGTCAAATAGCCGTCCCCAGCGCCAACATCGAGCGCGCGCGCGCCCTTCGCCCGATGCAGAATTAAGCCGTATCGCGCCACCAACGGTGGGTTGTAGACGGGGGAGCGAGGATCACACTCGCGCCAGTGATACGCGCCGTTATCGTCGTACTTGTCGAACCTGGTCATTTCTATCTGATCCATCTCAGCACCTTCCTGCGCCTACACTATGCGGCCTCGCGATCGCCTTTGAGGCTGGGGGCAACGCCATCGAGGACCCGGATAAGCAGACGCGTACCCTCGTCAAACGAACTCATCTGTGCCTTGCCTAGTATTGCTTCTTTCGACAACTCATCTGCATCCTGGATAGCTCGCCGCATTAATTCTGCTAGACCAGCGGCGCTTGGCTCGCGCAATTGCCAGCCCGTTACCCCGTCTTGAATAAGCTCGGGGGCGCACCCGGCTTCCAGGGAAACAATCGCGGGCAATCCGCAGGCTTGCGCCTCGTTTACGACCAAGCCCCAGGTCTCATCCGCGTTTGAAGGCAGCACGAGACAATCGGCTGCGGCGTAGTGCGCGGGAAGCTCGGTCTGGTTCAAAAAGCCGAGCCGACGCACTTTAAGGCCTTGAGCAGTGACCCGCGCGTCAATCTCGTCTCGCAATGGGCCGTCTCCGATCATCCAAACCGTCGCTTTGGCGTCGGGACCTAGCTGTTGCATGGCGTCGAGCATAAGCATCGGCCGCTTCTTCGCGATCAGCTTTCCAACGGTCAGGAACACCGTTTCACCAGGGCTCGCGCCGTATTTTTCGCGCAGCGCCGAGGCGGCTCCGGATGCACGCGCTTCGTGCGAGGCGCGCGCGAAGCGTTCCACATCGATCATATGCGGTATGCGGTGGATACGCCGCCGCGCGACACCGTAATGGCGCAAATATGCATCAGACCTCTCACCTGGCGAAAGATAGTCAGCGGCACGTGGCAGGATGAATCTGTAAAGTGGATGCTTTAAGGCGAGTTTGAGGGCGCTGCGCATAGAGCCGAGCTGACTATCCAGCCGGATTAGAACCGGAATGCCAGCGGCGCACGCGCCGCGCCACGCTTGGAGAAAGGACAGTTTGTTCCACCCAAACATCAAGAGCGCGTCATACCCGCCATCTTGAAGATGCTGGCCAATGCCGGGTGTGTTGCATCCGAAAAAGCGCTGGATCGAAGGGTCTTTGGCGACATTGGTCAGAAAAGTCGATCGGTAGCCTTCGAGCAGAGGAAGGTCCCAATCAAACGCCGTGTTAAAACCAGCCGCTGCCTGTCCTTGGGCGGTCTGTCGATGCGCGTAATACACGTGGACGTCAAGCTGGTCCGCCATGTGCGCAAACCACGGGCTGTAATATTGAATGGGATGGGTGCACAGGACGGCAAGCCGGCGCTTGGTCACGGGGCAACCCGCCACGCAGCGGCGGGGGTAAACCCGAGTTCTTCATCCAGAATTTTAAGGTCGTCTGCAAATATCGCGCGCAAACGCAGACGGTCGGTTGGGCTCAGTTTGGGATAGCCGGATTCGAAGAAGATGGCTTCGGCAACCTGGCGCAGCTTAAGCTTTCGCTTGAGAGCATCGACCCTGCGCACGCCGAATATGCGCTTTGCCGCCTGGTAGGGCTTATGGGTCACCGCACTATACAAGTATGGGTAAATTGAGCCGAGCAAACCACCACGCGGAGATACACCGCGCCGCCCATCCCGGTTAGGCGCCTGCGTTTCCTGGCGTGTGGCCAGAGGAGCAAGATTTAGGAACGACCACACTTTTGCCAGCGCGGCCGGCAGATCTTTAGCCACTTCGCCGTAATCAAGAACCAAAACACGGTCTTCTGGGAAGCGCTCAAGCCACCTGCGAAGATGCTTGCCATAAAGCGCCGGCTCAAGCAGCAGCTGGGGATACCTCTCCATGGCTTCAAAAATATCGGGCTGTGGCTTCACCGCTTTTGGCTGCGAAAAGTTCTGGCGCACTTGATGCCAGTAATGAGACTGGACCTGATCGACCGGGTCGCGAAGGATCACAAGGACCTTGGCATCGGGTGTGTAGCGCGCAGCGGCGGCCGATGCGTTGGGCTCGCTCAGATAGCGTACAGAAAAGTCGCAGCGCACCTTCGCATGCTCGGCACCCAGGAAATAAGCCTGATACTCGTGGAGTCGCTCCTCAAGATCGTTGTAATAGAGCGCGCCGAGCTCCTTTTGGGGTGGAAGGAAAATTTCTGGGTGACCCGACAGCTGGTCAGCGAACCATGTCGTCCCACATTTCGCCGCACCAATACCTAAAAGGTTTGGCCGAAGAGACGGTTGGAGTTCGGATGCCTCTTGGGTCATTCGCCGCGCCTCTGCTCGCTGTCGTCTACCCGGCGAAAGAGCTGGAGCCAGCGCTCACTCAGCTTGGCGGCGTCAAACCGCTCTAGCGAAGCGTGGGCGGCGGCCCCCATAACTCGCCGCTTCTCCGGATCATCTACCAGCGACGCCAGCGCTTGAGCCAAAGCCTGTGGGCTGTGGTCAGCTGTCACAAGGCCATCGACGCCATGCTTCACAGCTTCGGGCAGGCCCGCCGTCGGAAGGACAACCGTCGGTAAAGATGCCTGCTTTGCATCCAGAACGACGTTTGGGAAAGAGTCCGCCGGACTAATTGACGGGCAGACATGGATGTCGCCTTGGCGTAACAACCCCTGCACATCGTCGATCGAGCCGACTATTCGAAAGCGATCCCCCAGCCCCGCCTCCTCGATCCGCGCATCCAACTGGCTTCTGAACGGATCGAGATAAAACTCTGGCCCCGCGAGAACGAAATCTAGGTCAGGTCGGCCGGGCAAGAGCAATCGTGCCGCCTTGAATAGGACATCGACGCCCTTATGCGCGGCGATCTGACCCAGAAACACCACCCGACAGCGCCCAGCTGGTAGGATTGGGGCGGGCGTCTCTATTTGCCGGTTTAGGTTCGGCGCAAAATTGCGCACGACCAAGACCTTTTCCGACTGGCCAGTAATTTTCGACACCAAGCCTGCAGTGTAGTGCGAATTGCACACCAGATAATCGAAGCTGGCCCCCACGGACCGCCAGATGGCTCTGTCGATCTCAGCTCGGATGCCCTGCCGCTCTAGGAAGGGCGGGTTGGGAACGCGAAAAATGCTGACATTGTCCGACCGCCGCGCGAGACGCCGAGCGAACCAGGCGACATGCAGACAGGTGGCCAGTAACGCGTTTGCCCGGTGCCGGCGGTGCGCCCTTGCCAACTCAAATCCAGTGACAAGAAAACTGACGGCCGTCGCACGCCATTCCGTCCATGACCGCGGACGCCCAAGCGACGCGATATGCGCTATGCCGCTTTGCTCCAACCCTACGGCGGCCACCTCAGCCCTCACCTTTTCGCCCCATCGGCGATTGGTCAGGACATGGACTTGAGCTCCGCGCAAACGCATCTCCTGCATCACTCTCAGGGCAGCGCGCTCCATGCCGCCCAGTGGGATGGATGGTAGGAGCGCCAACAGGTGCAGAGCGTCCGCAGGGGAGGCGTCTTGGCCAGCGGCACCAAGTACCTGAAGGTCTTGCTGCCCAGGCGTCATGGCCGGGTCACTTGGCACATCGAGGAAAAGTCGGCGGCGCGGTCGAACAAAGCGCATTCTCGAGCTGCGAGCACAGCGGCGTCATTAGCTGAGCAAATCGGATCGCGCTCCTTAAAGACCTCATCGTCCTTGGGGGCCTTTAGCAGAGCCGATAGTTGGTTTGTGGTCGCCGCGACTGTCTCCGTGCTCAAGGGAGTGTCACTTTCTATAAGGACCACTGATTTCAGATCTCTGACTTGGGCGGCCAGCCTTCCAGCGGATGGCGCGATGCACAAAATGGGCTTTCCTGTCGCCATCAGCTGGTAGAGTTTGGACGGCTGGTATGCAAGATCAGCCGAACCGAGCAGGATCAAGAGATCGGCGGCCAGAAGGCTGGAAAGGGCATCCAACATCGACACGCGATCGGGCCGCTCGGCAATACGGGCCGCGAGACCAGCGGCTTCAGCGCGGGGATCAACTTCGCGCGGGTTGTCTTCACGCAAATAGCCCGTGCCCAGAAAGCCCGCGGTCAGCTTGGACAACGCGCCCGTAGCGTCGGCTGGGACCGCATTCATGAATTGGAAGAGCGCGTCGATCGCTGGCAACATGTCTTCGCCTATCCGCCCCGCATAGAGCGCCACAGGCGCCTTCGGTTCGGAGACGGCGAACGGCCTCCAAGGCTCGCCCAGTTCACTTGCCACGTCGAAATCAGCGGCTGAGTAGCCAAAGGGAATGGTCTCACTCGGTACGTTTGACAGTTCTGGATACGCGCCCTTCAGCGCCTCCAGATAGGCCTCGCTGACAGCGATCAGACCACTGGCGTGTGGCACGCTGCGCGCTTCGGCGAGAGCGTGCATCCGGCGCATGAACTGGTGTTTCAGGCCTTGGCGCTGGTGCGGTATCGAGGAAGGGGGCGCGGTGAACCAGGGGTCTTGGAAATCCAGCACAAAGGGCGTTCCAAAGCGGCGAAGCCAGCGAGCGCCAAGCCTCATGCTCATGAACGCGGTTGTCGAGATGAAGACCAGGTCGATCTTCTTGCGCGCAATTATGTCATCACCTGTGCGCGCCATCGACCTCATCGCTCTGAGAGAGATGTCCGATATACCCAGCCGCTTCAGCGCATCGCTAGGTAGAGCGCTCGTGCGAAAAATGGCGATATCGTTTGGCACTGTCCGCGAAAGCCTGGCGTCGACCTGCCGCACCACTTGCGCGGGGTCCACCGCCAATACGTGTGGGCGCCAGCCATGGCTCTCATAATGGCGCGCATTCATCCGCACTCGGTGCATGTCGACCGCATCGGTGGGAGGGAAATGAGGCGACACAATGAGCAGGTTGCGCAGGCTCATGCTAGCGTGTCCGAAACGGGCTTAGATGCGCGAGTACCCTTGAGCATCACTAACCGCATGATCAGGGGCTGCATCCGTTCAGGAGCGAAGCGGGCAGCCTCAGCCAGGCCATCACTATCGAGCATCCTTGTAAGTATAACCATCGCCAGAGCGCTAGCCGCGCTGGCAGCGATCAGTTCCACCCAGTGAGGCAACATGCTGATCATCGCCCGATACGCGCTGAGGTCGAGAACAACAGCCAGTGCGACCAGCGCTGCGCAAGGAGTGACAACGCGCAGGACAGCGGAGAGCGAAAGCGCCTTTGCGCGGATCAAAAATGCCAGCATGCCAGCCATCAACCCAAACAGCGCGATGGCGAGAAACCAGGCATAGGCAAACAGCGACACCGGCATGGCGAGCGCTAGACCTGACAGGCTGAGCAGGAAAGCAGCGGCTTGGTTCAGAAATACGAAACGGGCCCCGATAGCGCCCAGCGCGATAACATTCAGACTGGCCATTATTGTGAGCGACAGGACCGCTAGCGTCATCGGCCGAAAATAGGGGGTGGCGTCTAGCCAGCGCTCTCCATAGATCACCGCAATGGCAGCCTCATCAGCAAACCCAACGGCGACAGCAGGGGGCAAGGCGGTCCAGCAAGAAAAGCGAAAGAGTAATCCGGCGGCGCGCCGATACGCGTTGGTTCGAGGCTCGAATTTTGCAATGATCGGATAGATAATGGAGGCCAATTGCATGCTCAGCCAACCAGTGGTGAGCTGCGCCAACGCGAAAGCACGGCCAAACACTCCCAGCGTTTCAAGGCCAAACGCACCGCCAACAACCAAGCTCTCGACGAATGGACGACCCTGTCCCATTGCCGCGCCGGCTGATCGAAGGCCGCCAAATGTGAAGCTCTCACGATAGCCCCGCAAATTCGTGGATACGGTAAAAAGATCGCGCCGTTTCAGCGCCATGTCGACCAGATACGGGACCGGCGTCAGCACAATCTGACACATCAGCGCCAGACCGCCCTGTCCGGCAAAAGCAAAGAGCAGTGTTCCACAAGCCGCGAAGGTAAAAGAGGCGATACCTAAGAGCCGGATTCGCTTCCATTCGAGGTCCCGACTAAGCGATACGGTGTAGATTATGCGCGGCGCGTTTAGCATCGGTGCCAAGGCGCCAAACGCCAGAAGCGAAGCTGCAGGGGCATAGTCCGGATACGTTGTCGCAACGCCCGCAATACCCAGTATCAATAGGGCAATCGCGCCGTGCAAAATGAGGGCAAACCCCAGGTGACGATCAAATCGGGGGTTCCCATCCTGTCCAACAAAAAAGGAGTGCTCGGCGAAACTCTGCACCGAGAAAGTCATCAGAAAAACGATCGCCCCTGATGCAATGTTGAAAGCTCCGAAATCCTCCTTGGCGATAATACGCACCAGGATCAGCGACAAAGCCACCCCGCCGGCCTTTTGTACGAAACCCAAGACAACGCCTTGGTTAATCATGCCTACGACCTGGGCCTGGGTCACAGACGCAGGTGCGGCACCCCTTGCCGGAAAGCCCTTGGGCGCCGGCTGCTCGCCTTTGTCGGGTGGTGGTGAATTCGTCATCGAGTTCGGTGGGCACACATTGGAGCCGTTTTGAGGAGCCTTTACCGATTATGACCGGTGTGATCTTGCCCGCGGATCAGTCCCTCGTGGCAGACTCAAGGCTGACAGGCGGCCTGGCTCAAATCAAAGATCGGCTGACTCTTCTTTTGGGTGCCGCCTGCAAGCGCTCAGTCAGTTCCTTCGCGCCGCGCACATACAACTGATTGAACATTGCGATCGACGCTCCTTTGTGCAGTGTGCGGGTCTGCGGATCGTATGAGAATGCTTGGAACCCTGCGCCCTCAATCCAAGCTCGGCTCTCGTCATCAACAGTCTCGAGCTGAATAGCTACTAGAGAGGGGTTTATGAGGGTCTCTAGCGCCCCGCGCAGCGCTTCGCGTTCAAAGCCCTCCACGTCCATCTTGATGACGACTGGATTTTTCCCCTCAAGGATATCATCCAGCTTGCGCAAAGGCACGACCTGCCGGTCTTTATCAGCGCTCGTCGCGATGCGGTTCATGGTATCTCTACCCGCGGTAAAGATGATTTCCCCTTCCTCCGCGCCCACGGCCGTTCGGACAATTTCCACCTTGTCCGACAAGGCGTTGACCTCGATATTTCGAGCAAGGCTTTTCGCTGTACTGGGATCGGGTTCGATCGCAATTGACTGAGCCCCCGCAACGCCCGAAGCGAGGATCGAATAGCTGCCAATATTTGCGCCAACATCAACGAAAAGATCCTCAGGCCCGAGCGCGTGAAGAACAAATGCCATGTCTGCAAATTCATGTAGCCCGCAATAAATATTGCCTGTTGCGCCGGTCATACCATTGCGCGCAACGAGCCTCGTGCCTTCGATCCAGTCGACCACGACCTCGTCTTGCAGGCGGCTGCGGATCTGCCACCCGAAATAGCGCAACAGCGTTAATAGCGGCCGACCGCGATTGAGCGGGTGGCTGAGAATGAACCTGAGAGTGTTGAACATTTCAGAAGGCTGATAGCCGGATTCTCAGACCACTTTTGCAACCCGAACACACCCTCACTAGAGATTTCCGGTGGCAGAGCGCATGGCGATCGCAGGCCCACAACGCACGGATGATTTACGCATTCAACGCTGCCTTTGGCGGCCGATGGAACCATCCAAGCGAAACTCTACGAGCGATGTTCTGCGCAGGTCGCTCCACGAGAAGAAAGATCGCTATTGAGACCAGCAAAGAGACTGCCAAGGCGATCGAAGACAAGACAAGGTGCTCAAACTCGCTGCTGATGAAGCGCTTGCCCAGATTGACGATCCGACCACCCACGGGGACATGCAAGAGGTACAGCGAGTAAGACACCATCCCGAGACCACCCAATGCCCGTGCCACTGCTGAGGACAATGAAGGCACTCGGGTATGGTTTGAAAGCAACACGGCGACGGCAAAGCCAACGCAGCCCTCAACCAACGCGCCCACCTGAGCCATAAAAGCAAAGCAAAACGCGAGCACAAACAGGTTGCGCCAAACGGGATCTCCCAGAATGACATGGCGGTAGACCTGCAGCCCCATTTGGAAGAGGAGCACTCTCGCCGGCCAACCAAAAAATCCCACAAGGACAATGCAGACGACAGCTAGTGCCAAAAAGCATCGCCACTGCCCCTTCAATGCCACCCAGGGGAAGAGCAATCCTATCGAGAGGTAAAAGGCGAATTCATAGGCTAGCGTCCAGTAGACCGGCTGCAGCCACTCATAACCGGTCAAGGGGATCAGATAGAAGAGGTGCGCCGCTATCCGCCAAGGATCGAGCAACCCCTCGGTCGTTCCGCGGAATTGCGGGAGTTGCGCCGCGAGCAGCGTAAGAACCAGAACGAGCAGCAGGCTGATCAGGTAGGGCGGCTCCAGACGCGTCATACGCCGGGCAATGAACGTCGGATAATCTCGCAAACTGTACTCAGGGAAGGTGCGCAGGATTGAATAAGGGATGACCAGCCCAGAGATCACGAAAAATGCTTCAACGCCCAGCCATCCGTAGCTGCCGGTGGTCGCGAGCCAGCCACTGCTCCCATTCGTCAAATGGAACCAAGCCACGCTGAGCGCGGCGAGGCCGCGCAAATGATCGATGAGGGGAATGCGGGGCAGTTCGGTCATTTAGAAATTTCAGCAGAGGAGAAAGGCGCTCTGATGCGTTGAGTTTTTATTGAATCTCCATCCGGCCGGCCCGCGTGGTCCGTGGTTCCTTTTTGGTGCCACAAGTTTCCACCCACCCACGCCCGATAACCCCGACTGGCGCTCAAGTAGCGAGCGGTAGCGCGGTGAAGACGCGGGCGCTTGCGCGAGATCGAAACACGCCCTCCCCCGTGCCCGGCCCCGGCCGAAGACACATGGCGCTCCGGCCAGGATGCGACCCTCGGGCACCCCTCGCTCCAGGTCTGAAACACTTCGCCGAAGCGATGGCAAGTTGCCAATTGGATCACCTCGCCGCACGCACTCACTGCTTCGCGCCGCGCTCAAGTTCGGCCCCAAGCTCCTCGATCTCGCGCTTCAAGGCATCGTACTCCGCGCGCTTGCGCGCCAGGAAGCGCCGCGTGATCGCACTCTTGGCGGCAACCCCGCCGGGCGTGAGCACATAGGCGTAGCGACGCTTGTCGGCCGCATTGCGGAACCGACCCAGCTTGACGAAGCCCTTCTCGATCAGTCCGCGCAGCACATAATGCGTGGCGCCCAAGCTGATCCCCAGTTCCTCGGCGAGCTCGCGCTGCGAGAGGTGCGGATCACGCTCGATAAGACGCATCACTTGAAATTGGGCATCCTCGCGCAGCTGCTCGCGCTGCGAACTCACGCGCTATACGCCTCAGGCAGGCTACCGCACGGTGTCAGCCTGCAGGCCCACCGCGACAGAAGTTCGGAAACGAGACAGGCAGCCGGAGGCACCATGACGTTCAAACTTGAACAATAGGCAGCTCGCGCGGCTTTGCAATAGCCTTCTGCCAAGCTTGCACGAGGCCCATGAAAGATCAGCGACAGTCGCGGTGACGGCTTCTGCCCACGCAATTTTCCGCCTGCTGGAAGGGTTTTCCGATAGCCCTCCCCTGCCATGGCCGAGGCCTGATCCTGCCTGAGCGAAGTGCCACTCGCAAGGGCGCCCCGGCAATCAGGGCCACGAGGGGATAGCAAAAGAGCTGCTCCAGGGCGTCGGGATTCCTGCCCCAGCGGCACGGAAGAATCGCCACGTCCTGGCCACTTCCGCCGGCCGTAAATTCCGCCACGGCTCCATTGGCCTCGAGGCGCGGCGACACCGAACCCCCGCCGGGGCGCTGGAGATGCACGCCTGGCTGGTTGCCGGGCGAAAGGCGGTGACCGGGAGCGACACTCGCACCATCCACGCCGTGCAGCGGGCGCCTAGCTGTCCCGCCACGGCGGTTGAAGATCGTCCTTCCAAACAAGAGCCATGGCGCGGCGCGCACCAGCAAGGGTGGGCGACCACCGCTGAACTTCGGCACGGCCGATGCTGCCGTGTCGACTGGGGCCGTGACCTCACATCCGACGGGCTGCTGCAAGCTTTAACGAGGCTATCGCCTCGACGGCCCCATCGGGAAACATCCCTCGTGGGGCGAAACCGCGTGCGATTCCAAGCCCCCTGAGTTTCGCCTTGGCCCCTGGCCGATTCGGCATGCTGCATATGCACAGAGATCCTCAGTGCGTTCTGCTTGCCCGGCCCGCCTTTGCGAAAGACCCGTGACGGTTCCCCGACAGCACGGTTTCAAGAAGCTCCTGGCAGTGGTGCGGCCTTTCGCTGCGTCGCACAAATAACTCATCTCGACGCATTTGTTTGCGACATGCTTTGTGCTCACCTAGGGGTTTTCCCGAGGCTGTACATTGCTAATCATAAACGGGGGTAGCATGTCGCACTGGTTCCTTGCGCAGGTGAAGCCTAACGCCGACGCGATCGCACGGCGAAACCTCGAACGGCAGCGGTTCGAAGTCTTCCAGCCTCGCGAGCGGCGCACACAGATCCGCGCCGGACGCTTCATTCCCAAGATCCGGCCCTTCTTTCCCGGTTACCTGTTCCTCTCCTATCCCGAGGCCCATGCACCCTGGTCACTGGTCAATTCGACCTATGGGATCGCCCGGCTGGTCAGCTTCGCGGGCAAGCCGGCACAGGTGCCGGCGTCGGTGATCAGCGAGCTCAAGGCGGCCTGCGGTGCTGACGAGATCGTCGAGCTGGACCAGCCGCTCGAGCCGGGAGCGCGGGTCGAGGTGGCCAATGGCTCCTTTGCGACCTTCATCGGAGAGGTCGAGCGCCTCGCGCCTGACCACCGTGTCCACGTGCTGCTCGACTTCATGGGCAAGCAGACACGCGTCACCCTCAGGTCGGTCGACGTTCGACTGATCGAGGCCTCGTGCAGCGCGAAGGTGGCTGCACGATGACCGACATGTCCACATCCATTGCCCTTCACGGCGGGCGCCACGACCTACTGGAGAAGCGCGAAGGACACGAGGCGGACGCACGGAAGGCAGAGACCGCATCTCCTGGTGCAACTATCGTCAGCGAGGCGCCCCCGGCGCCAGCCGCTGTCGCTGCGCGCAAGGCCGAGGATGAAATAACGCGGGTCTCGGAGGAAGACTGGGATGCCGCCGCAATCAGCGGCAGCACGCCGATCTTGCGGCGTTTCGAGTTGCCGATCCAGCTCGCTGCCGGCCTGCTACCTGCGGTCGCGATCTGGTTGCTTCAGGATCGCAGGCTCTTTGAGGGCGCCTTCAGCGAGACTTTGCTCGTCCTGGGTGTTGCCTCCTTTCTAAGCTGGTATGTGCTCGCACGGCTGCGCGACCATGCCAAAGCGCGCCACCTTTCATATGTGCTGCCGATCAATTGTCTGATCTTCAGCGCTGCAATAGCCGTCGCTGCCTTGTTGCGACTGCCCTATTCCGCTTCGCTGTTTGCGGTCGGCGCATCGAACACTTTGTTGGTGAGCTTCCTGCTTGCCGTGCGAAACCGAGGCCTGATGAAGCCTCACGTCATCGTTCCCGGCGGGCGCACCAGCGAGATTTGCATCACCGGTCAGTATCTCCCCGCCCCGTCTGCTTCCGACCTCAGGGAGCTTGTGCGATCGGGGCGCCGTGACTGGGCGATTGTTGCCGACCTCCACTACTATCACTCGCCGGGATGGGAGCGCCTGTTCGCGGAAGCTGCGCTTGCCGGTATTCCCGTTTACCACTTTCGACAGATCGCCGAGATGCAGACCGGCCAGGTCAAGATCACGCACCTGAGCGAGAATGATCTCGGCTCGCTGATCCCCAATGTGTCTTACATGTCCGTGAAGCGGCTGATCGATGTCCTCGGCGCGATTGCGCTCCTGCCCTTCTGCCTGGTTGCATTTGCCTTCATCGCCCTGGTGATCCGCCTGGACTCGCCAGGCTCGCCCTTCTTTATTCAGGAGCGGGTCGGGTTTCGCGGGCAGCGGTTCCAGATGATCAAGTTCCGCACGATGCGGCAGAGAGCCCCTGCAGCTGAAGCCGCTGCCCAGCGCGAGGACGCCATGACCCAGAGCGATGATCATCGGATCACCCGCGTCGGCCGGTTCCTCCGCAAGACCCGCATCGACGAGCTCCCGCAGATCATCAACGTGCTGAAGGGAGACATGAGCTTCATTGGTCCCCGGCCAGAAGCCAAGGCACTCTCGGAATGGTACGAGGAGGAGCTACCCTTCTATTCCTACCGTCATATTGTGCGGCCCGGGATCACCGGTTGGGCGCAGGTCAACCAAGGACACGTGACCCAGGTGACAGACGTGCTCCCCAAGCTTCGCTACGATTTCTACTACATCAGGAACATCTCGCTGTGGCTCGACCTGCTCGTAGCCCTCAAGACAGTGCGGGTGATCGCAACGGGTCTGGGCGCCAAATAAGCGGGATCAATGTGAGCGCGTCGTCGGTCAAAGGAGAACTGCTTCCTTTGACCGGTCGCCCGTCAACCTATCCATGCCCGCACATCATCCGGTCGCCGGAAGCGCTGTTGTGACGCTCGCATTATGCCGCGAGGTGCGGCAAGGGACGAAGTTATGCGCCTCATATTCATCAACCGCTTCTTCTTCCCGGACGAATCCGCGACCTCGCTGATGTTGACCGATCTCGTCGAGGGACTTGCACCGCTCGGCTTGGAGATGCGCGTGATTACCGCAGCGGCCTCTTACACTGGCACAGGCGGCCAAGCTCCGGACGATCTGCCTGCGAACCTCACGGTCACGCGGCTTCCCAACCTGCCAATCTCGCACCAATCGTTGCGCGGACGGCTGCTGAACTTCGCGGCGTTCTACTACGCGCTGATATTCGCAGGCCTGCGACATATACGTGCCGGCGACGTTGTCATCTGTCTAACCGACCCGCCCCTGGTTGGAATCTTCGTGACCTTCCTCGCGCAGCTCAAAGGCGCGCGCGTGGTGCATTGGGTGCAAGACATTTATCCCGAGACAGCCACTCGGCTCGGCTACGGCTCGGCCGCCAATCCACTGGTGCGCCTCGTTAGACGCTTGCGCGACTGGTCCTGGAAGAAAGCCGTCTGCAATGTCGTGATCGGCGAGCGCATGCACGACATGCTCCTTTCGCAGGGTGTGCCGGGTCGCCAGCTTCGCGTAATCCCAAACTGGACCGCTGAAGACGAGCTGAAGCCGCTCGCCCCCGAGGCAAACCCTCTGCGCAAGGAATGGGGATTTGACGCCGGCACGCTCGTTGTGGGCTATTCCGGAAACCTCGGCCGGGCACATGATGCAAATACAATGCTCGACGCCGCCGCGCTCCTTGCAAAGATGCACGCAAAGCGCTTCAAGTTCCTCTTCATCGGCGGTGGCGCAAAACACGAACTGCTCGAACAATCGCAGGGAGATCCTGAATTGGCCGGGCTGATCGAGCGGCGCTCCTATCGTCCCCGCAGCGAACTCTCCGAGAGCCTCAACGTCCCCGATGTTCACTGGCTCTCTCTCGAACCCGACCTCGAGGGTCTGATCGTCCCCAGCAAATTCTATGGGGCTGCAGCCGTAGGCAAACCGATCATCTTTATCGGTGACACGCAAGGAGAGATCGCCCGGATGATTGCCGCCGCCGATTGCGGAGCAAGCTTCGCGAAGGATGATGTGCACGGGGTTGCCGACTTTATCGCGACACTCGCTCAAGATCAGGCGCTGCGCGAACGGCTTGGAGCAAATGCGAGAAGCTATTGTCTTGCCGAGTTGTCGCGCGAAAACCGGTTGTGCGATTGGCGAACGCTGATCAACCGGCTGATGGGTGCGGATGAACTGTCCCGCCAGTAAGATGCCCCTGCAGTGCGATTCAGTGGCTCGAGTTCTCGTGGGCCGCGTCGGGGTGGGCCCTCTTGGGGATTTGGAGACGCTGCTTCAGAAGCAAACTCGATGTGGCCGTTTCACTGGTCGTCCCCTGCTTCGCCCTCGCAAGGTCCTTCACTGAGTTCGTATCGAGCGCGACCATCCTCCTCGGCTACGAGCCGCACGCACCAGTCATCCCCCGCTTTGATCCGCACAGTCGAAAGAATTGCCGGGGTGTCCGCTGCCAGTGTTGTCCGGCCGCGGTGCCGCGAGGTCGATCGACCGGTGACTTCGAGGACATAGTCGACGGCCTGGTCACGCGGCGAGTGTCCAATCAGTTGCACCACAATGACGTCTGCACGCTGCGCGACGTCCAGTCTTAATGATGCGCGGTCGTCGTTCATGGCTTGAACCGTTCCAGATTGCGGGATCAGAGCGAGGAGCGCTGCCGCGCCGACGCAGGTAAGTCTATGTATATTCGCCATCATCCGCCCGGCGGACCACCAAGCTGCTCAACAATGGCGTTGATCAGTGCCTCGGTGCCATTGGGCAAGCCCGACAGCGCGTCACCGCCGGTATCGGGATCCGGCTCCGTGGGTGGCGGCGCAAGCGCGACGGAGGCAATGGCCTGGTTATCGAAATTATCGGACGAAACGGTGGGTGCGCGCGAGAGGCGCTCGATGACCCGGCTGAGGGAAGGTCGGCCATCATTATCGATTCCGCCCCGCAGCAAGCGTTCCTCGGCCGAGAGCGGATCTTCTTGCCGCGCCGCGAACTCGGCGGAACGGGTTTCGATCCGCGTCCGGCATAGTGCGACAATAGCTGCCACGTCGGGAGGATTGTCGCAAATATCGCTCCCCTCGATCGCCTCGAGCAGCACGAGCCGTTCTGTCGAAGTCAGCTGGGCAAGGGCAGCCTCGAGCTCGGCTTTCGACAATTGCACCACGCGCTCGAAACTCGTGCTGCTGCTGGAAATCTGCGCGGGAGGCGTATCACGCCGATCGTTATTCGCGATCTGATCGGCCTCAGCTTGTGACAGGCGCGATTGCGATGGGGTTGTGCGGGGGTGATCAGGGTGCGCCTTCCCATCCACGTCGGCTCGCCCTCGTCGTTCTTGAACCTCGCCGATCTGCATGGCTTCAGTCTTGCTCGCTGGCTCAAGCACATCCTGCGCTGAGATCGATACAGGCATGGTCATACTGATGACGATCAGCAGGGTAATCCGATCAATCGTCTTGGCGATCGGGATGGCTATCATCACTGGCCGCCAGAACCGGAGGGAGGCGGAGCAAAAGCGGCTCCGCTACCTTGGGTGATCTGAAGATTGCTGCTTCCGGTTTGAACGACCTGGGTGCCGGACAACCCGTCTCCTTGCTGGCTCCAGGCAAGCCGGTTGCCTGCGCCCAGTTGGACTGCATCCATCCGGTTGTCATTGCCCTCCTGCATCAAACGCGCCTGATTGTCGCCGCCTTCTTGTACAAGCGTCAGACTATTGCCGTCGCCGCTTTGCTGGATCGCAGCAGCGGAATAGGCCGGGCCAGTATCGTTCTGGCGGATCAACGCTTCGTTGCCATTGCCTCGCTGGGCCAGCAGCAGGACGGTCTGCCCCGTTCCTCCCTGCTCCGCATCAAGGACATTGTCGTTACCGTCCTGCGCAACGCCGGCATAATGAACCCCGTCACCATCCTGCTTGAGATCTACGGCATTGCCTTCGCCATCCTGAGCAATGCGCGCATAGCTCGCCGTGGAGCCCTGGAGGACCTTCGCACGGTTTGCCTCTCCGATCTGGGTGATGAAAACGCCGCTGTCCTCGGTCGGGGGAAGGTCGATGGGTTCAAATTCAGGCTGCGCGGGTCGATTGCCCGCATTCCCTTGCGCGCCGGGATTGCCGTTATTGCCGCCGCAGGGATTGCCCGTCCCTTCGCCTGGCCCGTCCCCACACGGATTTCCCGGCGGGACCCGATCTGTGTCGGCCCAAGCTGGCGTCACTGCCGTGCCGAGCAAAAGCGCAGCAACCAGAGCGGTGAAATGGGTGGTGCGTGGACGATACGAAGCCATAACGTCAGCCTTGTAATATGAATGAGGGTCCCGGGCGAGACCGCAGTCCCGCCCGGGGCGTTGTTCGCAAGGCTTCAGGAGCCCTGATTGACGGTCGCAACGTTGCCGGTGCCGACCTGCGTGATTTCCGAGCTGTTGAAGCTGGAATACTGGTCCACTGTGGCTTCGTTGTCGGTGCCGCTCTGAATGATCGACGAGACATTGCCGGTCGAACCGTCATGCTGCACGAGCGTTGCGACGTTCGAGGTGCCGTTCTGGCGCACGAAGGATTCGCCCTCATTGCCGGACTGGGTGACATTGGCCGTGTTATCGAAGCTGGTGCCGCTGTCACCGATACCCTGGTAAATGGTGGAATCGTTGTCGCTGCCATCCTGCACAAGGGTGGCCTTCTGCAGGGTGCCGATCTGGGCGATGCCGATGCTGAACCAGCGCTCACCAGCGGTGTTGTTGCTACCGAGCTGCTCGACGGTGATCTGGTTGTCGACTCCCGCCTGGCCGGCGATCAGGCTGTTGTTCGACTGCCTCTGCTTGATATCCGCGGTGAAATTCGAGCTGTCACCATCAAGGAGCTCTGCGGAAGTGAACAGAGCAGCGCCGAGAGACCCCAAGGGTCCGGTCGATCCACCGAGTTGGCCGACGACCGACTCGTTTTGCGTGCCGTCCTGGTCGACCTTGACGTAGCTTCCCGCGGAAAGCTGGCCGACGATCGAATCGTTGCCGTTCTGGCGCTGGTCGACATCAACAGCAGCTCCGAGCCCGATCTGGCCCACCGAGGACCGGTTGCCAGAGCCGTCCTGGAACACGTCCACCGCCGAGAACAGACCCGCCTGGAACACGTTGGATTCGTTGTTGCTTCCCTGCTGGTCGATGGTGACGGTCGCACCGCCGGTGAGCTGGAGCGTGTCGGAGATGTTGCCCGAACCGTCCTGGCTCACGAGCACAGACGAGCTTTCGGCGACCTGCCCGACGAAGGACTGGTTGGTGCTCGAAGGATCGGCGAAGTTCGCGTCCTGGCCCTGGTTGACCGTAACGACGGAGTCCCCGGCAAGCTGCAGGACTTGTGAGACGTTGCTGGTGCCGTTCTGGTTGACGAACACTTCGCTGCCCGAGTTGGTCCCAGCATACTGGGTGACGTCCGAACTGTTCGCCGTGCCGCCCTGGTCGACGGTGACGAAGGAATCGTCGCCTTCCTGAAGGATGCGCGAGAGGTTGCCATTGCCTTCCTGGGTCAGCTTGGCCGTGTTGCCTTCCGACCCGGCGATCTGTTCGATCTTGGATTCGTTGGCCGCTCCTGCGGAAGCGGTTGCGGTCTGCTCGACTTCGGCCTTGTTCTTGGCGCCGGTGCCGGCCTGATCGATGTCGGAGACTGAGCGGCCTGCCCCATCTTGCGTGACTGCTGCTTCCTGATTGTTGCCGGTCTGCTCGACGTCCGAGCAATTGCCGCCTAGCGCAGTTGCGCAAGTTGCGAAACCAGGCGTAAGTTCGGTAGCGAGCGACTGCGCAGCAGCCGTACTCGCAAACGAGAGCGCGAGAGCCGAGGCGCCGAGCGCGAATGAATCTCTGATTTTCATTTTGGCCTCCCTTGCCGAACGACGCAGCGACGATGGCCGGATCCTTCAGCTTTGAATTGAGAAAATTGTCCCGGGCGAGAGCGTGTCCCGCCCGGGGTATTCGACCGCGGCTTACATGCCCTGAGTGACGGTGGCCGAGTTGCCGTCACCGATCTGGGTGACGGTCGACATGTTGCCATCGCTGGTCTGCATGACGGTCGCGATGTTGTTCATCCCGGACTGGCTCAACGTCGACAGGTTGTCATCGCCCGACTGGGTCACCCGAGCCGTATTGTAGGAGAGGGCGTCCAGGCCAGTGCCGTTCTGGGTAATGGTGCTGGTGTTGTTGTCGCCCGTCTGAGTGCTCAGCGCATCATTACGCGTGCCATTCTGTGTGATGGTCGATCCGCTGTTGGTGCCGCCCTGATCGATCTTGGCGATGCTGACCGACTGGAAGCCGCTCAGTCCGTTCTGATCGATCGTGGCCGTGTTGTTGTCCGAACCGATCTGCTGAATGACGGTCGCCGTGTCATTGCGGGCGCTCGAATCCTGATAGACGTAGGAGAAGCTGTTGCTGCCCAATTGATCGATGTAGGCGCTCGAATTCAGACCACCCATCTGGCTGACTTCCGAGCGGTTGTTGACGCCGCCCTGCACGACGTTTGCATTGAGGCCCGCCCCATCCTGATCGACGAACGAGACGTTGTCCTCACCAGACTGTTCAACATAGGCAGTCGCGCTCTTGTTGTCCTGGTTGATGGTCGAATCGTTGTTGGTACCGGTCTGGATTACCGTGGCGATCAGGTTCGAGTCCGCCTGATCGAGCGGGCTCTTGTCGTCCTGATTGATGGTCGAATTGTGGAGATTGCCCGTCTGGGTCACCGTCGCCAAGAAGGTGTTAGCACCTTCGTTGTCGAAGTTCTGGGTGATCTTGGAATCGCTCGCCCCATTCTGGGTGACATCGGCAGCCATGTTGTTCGAGCCATCGCCGCCAGCCGTCTGAGTGATGGTCGAGGTCGCGCCGTTCTGCTGATCGACGTTCGCCGTCAGGTCACCCGTGCCGTCGCCGGTCAGGGTCTGGATCACGTCCGACATCGAGCCGCCGCTTTGGGTCACGTCCGCGCGCGCCGAGGGGTTGAACCCGCTGGTGTCGCTCGCGGTCTGGGTGATGGTCGAATCCGAATCATTCTGGATGACGAATGCGCGCATGTTCTTGCCGCTGTTGCTGCCGGTCTGCACGATGTCGGACATAGCCGAACCGGTCTGCGATACGGTGGCGATGTTGCCGCCGGTGTAGCCCGGACCATCCGAGTTCTGATCGATGAACGAGACGTTGTCGTCGTTGGCCTGGCTGACGGTGGCGCTCTGATTGAAGCCGCCATTGGCCGCGATCGACTGGTTGACGGTGGACTGGTTGTTGTCACCGTTCTGGGTCACCCGCGCATCGGGGTCGAACCCGGGAACTCCGATCGTGCCGTCTTCGTTGGGCGGGTTGAGCGGATCTTCCTGGATCACGGTCGAGATGTTGCCGTCACCGTCCTGAGTCACGTTGGCCAGCGCATTGAAGGCGTTCTGGGTCACGGTCGAGGTGTTTGCCCCTGTCTGGCTGACGGTCGCCGAGTTGGCGTCGCCAGTCTGGGCAAGGTCCGACGTGTTGTCGCCCGACTGACCGACGGTGGCAATATTGCCTTCGCCGGTCTGAGCGACTTCGCTGCCATTGGTCTGCGCAAAGGCCGGAGCGGCCATCGAAAGCGCGAGGATGGACGCGCTCGCAAAGATCATATTTCTCATCTCAAATTCCTTTCCGAAAGGTTAACTTGTAGCTCAGTGGAATTACCGGGTCCGGGATCTTGCACCCCGGCTGCGGGGATCCGGGCGGGTCGGTAAGCTCCCGCCCGGCCTTTCTCGGTTCACATGCCCTGGGTCACGGTCGCCATGTTGCCGTTGCCGTTCTGGTTCACGGTCGACATGTCATTGATACCCGTCTGGGTGACGCTGGCAGTGTTGCCGTTACCGACCTGGGTCAGCAGGCTTTCGTTCTCCATGCCGCCCTGTTCCAGCGTGGCAGTGTTGTCATGGCCGTCCTGGCTGAGGGTCGACTTGCCCAACTCGCCGGACTGGGTGACGGTGGCGGTGTTGTTGGCGATTTCCGGCAGGCCCAGCGAATTGGTCTGAGTGAGCATGCTGGTATTGTCCGAACCGGACTGGTTCACCGTCGCCGACATCTGGCGGCCCGGGCCGACCGGCGCCGGATCCGCGGTCTGAATGATGGTGCTGCTGTTGTCCGAACCGCCTTGGTTGACATCAGCCACCGAATTGTTGGCGCGGCCGATTTGCGTAACGGTGCTGATGAGGTTGTCGCCGATCTGATCGACGGTCACCAGACCGAAATTCGCGCCCTGCGTGACGGTGCTTTGGTTGTAGCTGCCGATCTGGTTCACACCGACGGACACCAGGCCGTCCTCGTCGCCCACTTCGTTGTCGGCGCCGGGCTGGTTGATGATCGAGCTGTTGTCGGTTCCATCCTGGAACACGTTGGCGAAGTTGTTCGAACCGCGCTGCGTGATCTGGGAGTCGTTCGTCGTGCCATCCTGAACCACGATCGCCTGCTGACCGCTCGACTGGTTGGCGGTGGGCAGGGTGCGGCCCTGGTCGACCGAGCTGGTGTTGCCGCTGCCGCCGCCCTGCGTGACGCTGGCGATGGCACCATTTCCGGTCTGCATGATGGTCGACAGGTCGTTGTCACCCGACTGCGTGGTGCTGGCGATCTGATTGTCGCCATTCTGGGTGACGAAGGCAGTGCTGCCGGTGCCGCCCTGGGTCACGGTCGAGCTGCCATTCTCGCCGTTCTGCAGCACAGTGGCGTCCAGCAGGCGGCCGTCCTGCGACACAGTCGAGCCGTTGTCGTCGCCGTTCTGTGTGACGGTCGCTTCGTTTTCGGCCGAGGCCGCCGCCAGCAGGGTGTTGGTCTGGCTGATGGTGCTGGTGTTGTCGCTGCCATTCTGAATGCTGGTGGCGGTCATCAGACGAGCCGAGATGGCATTGGTGCCACCGGTCTGATTGATGGTGCTCTCGTTGTCGTCACCGGCCTGGTTGATGGTGGCGGTTGCAACGCGCGGATCGCCGCCACCCGAAGGGTTGGGAGCATTGTTGATCGACTGGTTCACGAAGGCGTCGTTGAAGTCGCCGCTTTGCGTGACGAAGGCATCCGACAGCTGGCCATTCTGCGTGACGAAGGCCTCGTTGTCGCTTCCCGACTGGTCGATCCCGACCATCGCGGCATCATCGCCAGCGCTGTTGTCGAAGCCGACCTGGCTGACGGTCGCGTCGTTGTTGTTACCGCCCTGCAACACGTTGAGGTCACCGTTGCTGCCACTCTGGGTGGCGAGCACATTGTTGTCGTCGCCGTCCTGGGTGATCAGCGCCTGCTGGCTGTTGGTCTGGTTCTCGGTGTCGAACGGACGCCCCTGGGTCAGGCTGACTTCGTTGCGATCGCCGTTCTGGTCGACATTGGCCAGCGAATTCAGGGAGCCTTGAGTGACGGTCGCGTCATTGTCTGTCAATCGGCGTTCAATCGGGACCCCCTATCGGCGCGCAAAAGGGACCCCCTTG
>VFQO010000600.1_pt1 | contig 36052 bp, 41 predicted proteins | sample 3512331 | NCBI WGS metagenome assembly VFQO01 (sample SAMN10412371, study PRJNA504923) | tailings metagenome | isolation source: Replicate 3 from Balatoc abandoned mine | place: Philippines: Itogon, Benguet | collected 2017-08-28 | reverse complement strand
AAGCGATCCAGAGCGCAACGATCATCCCCGCCCGCGTCGTCGGCGCCGACAAACGTACCGGCTCGATCGCGGTTGGCAAGGAAGCCGACATGGTGCTGGTCGACGGCGACGCCTCAACCGACCTCGGCGCTCTGCGCCGCGTGGTGACTGTGGTGAGCGACGGTTATGTGATGGACGCCGACGAGCTACGGACGGCCGCAGGGTTCAGCGGGCGGCCGAAATAGGGGGGGGCGCTGGCGGCCTGATTCGGGCCGGCACTATTGATGTCGTCACGGTCGTCCGCTTAGGGGTGGCTTCAAGACATTCCCCTCCCTTTCAGGGAGGGGTTAGGGGTGGGTGCGAGCGATAGCGAGCCCGCGGCAGAATGCCGCCTTCGGCGGCTACCCACCCCCGACCCCTCCCTAAAAGGGAGGGGAGAAGATATGTCAGCAATCGGTCGCAAACAGGACCTTCCCCTGCCACCCGCCAACCTACCGCCGCTTCGCCTTCCACGCCCGCACCGCCGCCATCGTCTTTTCGACATGCGCCTGCGGCTTGCTGTCGGTGTAGCGCAGCAGGATCGTGCCGTTCGGCGCGATCACGAACGAGGTGCGGTTTGACAGCCGGGTGCCGTCGGGACGCTGCATCACCGCGTTGTAACGCGCCGCGACCGTGGCGCCGGGGTCAGCCGCCACCGCAAATTTGTCGCGGCATTCGGATTTCGAAAATTCGGCTACGCGTTCGATATTGCCCGCGGTCACGCCGACGACGCGCGCGCCCAGCTTGGTGAAATCGTCGCTCGCTTCGGCAAACAGATGCGCCTCCATCGTGCAGCCGGGGGTGAAAGCCGCGGGGAAGAAATAAAGGACGACCGGCCCCTTTTTCAGCATCTGGCTGAGCGACAGGCGGACGGGTTTTCCGGCCAGCGCCGCGCTCAGGGTAAAGTCGGGCGCCTTGGCGCCTTGCTGGAGCGCCGCGGTTCCCTGTGCGGGCACCACCGCCAACGATAGGCCTGCGCCCAGTCCGATCGCCAATTTGATCAGCATTTTCATTTGCGGCCTCCGTCTGGGTGGCGTGAAAATCACCCGCGGGGCCATAGTATCGCATGCCGCGCAGACTGCAATCACCGGCAGCCAAGGCTCTGAACGGAACCGTCGCGGCCAAGCGGCTCCGGTTCCGTTCAGCGGCTGACGACGATCAGCAGCGGCGCCCGCCGCGATCGACTTCGCGGCCGATCAGCGCGCCTGCGGCAGCACCGATGATCGTACCCGGAACGCGATCGCCGTAACGATCGACTTCGCGGCCGAGCAATGCGCCCGCCGCGCCGCCGACGATCAGTCCGGTGGTGCCGCTGCTGCGGCCGCAATAATAGCGACGGTCGCGATGATGGCTGCGCCGATAGTCACGGCGATAATCGCGCCGGTAGTCGCGTCGGTAATCTCGATAATCGCTGCGGTCGCCATAATAGCCGTGGCGGTGGTGCCGGTCGCGCGCGTCGGCTTCGGTCGGCAGCGCGGTGATCGTACCGGCGCTGATCAGCGCCGCGAGAGCGAGTTTCTTGAGCTGGAACATCTTCTTCTCCAAATTCGACCCCTTGGCGCAAAATTATAAAAGCGAAGATGGCGCTTCGATGAACTGGACGTCGCCGATTCGGATGCCGTGATCGTTTCGGCGATGTTTCGGGGCAGTCCGCCGCGCCCGATTGACCGCACCGGCCAATCGGCGCAGCATGGCGGTATGACCCTGACCATCACCCCCAGCGGCCAGTCCTGCGGCGCGCGCGTGACCGGCGTCGATCTGACCCGGCCGCTCGATGCCGCCACGGTCGCCGCGATCCGCGCCGCCTGGCTCGACCATCACGTCCTTGCCTTCCCCGACCAGAAGATGAGCGACGATGATCTGGAGCGCTTCACGGGCTATTTCGGCGGCTTCGGCGACGATCCGTTCATCCGTCCGATCCCCGGCCGCCAGCATGTCATCGCGGTCCGGCGCCGCGCCGACGAGACCGCGCCGCTGTTTGCCGAAAACTGGCACAGCGACTGGAGCTTTCAGGCGCGGCCGCCCGCGGGCACCTGCCTCTTCGGCATCACCATCCCGCCGGTCGGCGGCAATACCGAATTTGCCAACCAGCATGCGGCGCTCGACGCGATGCCTGCCGAGCTACGTTCACGGATCGAAGGCTTGCAGGCGGTTCACAGCGCGCGCGCCGGCTATGCGCCCTCGGGCATGTATGGCGCGAACGACAAGAACCGCAGCATGGACATCCGCTCGGGCGACGAAGCGCTCGAAATCCAGCGCCATCCCTTCATCCGCGCGCACCCCGAATCCGGTCGCCTCGGCCTGTTCGGTTGCGCGGGCTATATCATCGGCTTCGATGGTCTGGACGATGCCGAAGCGCTGCCTTTGCTCTACGAACTCATCCAGTGGCAGGGACGCGAGGAATTTCGTTATTCGCACCCGTGGGAACCCGACATGCTCGTCATGTGGGACAACCGCTCGGTCCTGCACCGCGCCACCGGCGGCTACGACGGATACGACCGACTGCTGCATCGTACGACGATTGCGGCATGGGATGGGTGAGGGGTCATAATTCCTCTCCCCTTGAGGGAGAGGACAGCGCAGCTTGCTCCGTCAGGAGCTAACGAAGCTTGGTGAGGGGATGCCCCGCCAGCGTTCTTACCACGCCCCAGGCGATCAGCGCCTGCCCGCCAAAGTAAAGCGGCCACACCAGCCACAAGGTCACATCCTTGCTCAGCGCCCCGCCCTCCCCGGCAAAAATGAACAGGTCGCTCGCCAGGAACATCATCGCGCCGATGCCGGTGCGATAGCGCGGAAAGCGGCTCGCCCACGCGGTCGCCGCCATGATCGCCACCCCGCCGGTATAGGCAATCGCCGCGCCCATCAGCGCGGCCTCTGCACCGCGCGTCAGTCCCCAAGCGATCAGCAGGGCCAACGGCACCAGCACCCACGCCAGCAGTTTCTGCGACGATGTCAGGCGGGGCCGCCGGTTGCGCAGATACAGGATAATCGCGATCAGGTGCCCCGTCGCAAACGCCGCCGCGCCCGCCAGCATCCCGACCGCGTCGAGCAACCAGTCGCCGAGCGCGCCGAAAGCCAGCACTGCCGCGATCAGCTTGCCGTCCGTGTTCCGTGCGTTCATCGCGGCCCAGATCGCGAGCAGCCCGACCCCCGACGCCTTCCACGCCCAGATCACCGGGCCGTCGAGCCGCATATAGACCGCCGCGAAATAGCTGATCCCGCCGACCAGCGCCGCCAGCCACAGCCACCGCGCGCGGTCCCAGTCTCCGGCCCGACCCTGTTCACTCATGCCCCGCCCCTTTGCATCTTTTCCCCAATCCGCCTACTGCGCGGCGAATTGGTCGCAAGTCAACGGATAGGGTAATGGCGGAATACGACGTGCACATCATCGGCGGCGGTCTCGCCGGATCCGAAGCCGCTTGGCAGCTCGCCGAGGCGGGGTATCGTGTCCGCCTCTCCGAAATGCGCGGCGCCAATATGCCGGATGGGGGCGACATGACCCCGGCGCACCAAGGCGACGCGCTCGCCGAAATGGTGTGCTCGAACAGCTTTCGCAGCGATGACGGTGACAGCAACGCCGTCGGCCTGCTCCACCGCGAGATGCGCGCGCTGGGCTCGATCATCATGCGCGAGGCCGATGTCCACAAGGTGCCCGCCGGGTCGGCGCTCGCGGTCGACCGCGACCTGTTTGCAGGCGGCGTCACCTGCGCGCTCGAAGCGCACCCGAACATCACCATCGTCCGCGAACGCGTCGACGCGCTGCCCGGCGAAGGCCTGACGATCGTCGCCACCGGCCCGCTCACCGCCCCCGGCCTGGCAGACAGCATCGGCGCCGCGACGGGCAAAGACGCGCTCGCCTTTTTCGATGCGATCGCGCCGATCGTCTACCGCGACAGCATCGACATGGACATCGCGTGGATGGCCAGCCGCTGGGACAAGGTCGGGCCGATCGGCGACGGCAAGGATTATATCAACTGCCCGATGGACAAGGACCAGTATCACGCCTTCGTTCAGGGGCTGGTCGACGGCGACAAGACCGAGTTCAAGGAGTGGGAGACCAACACCCCCTATTTCGAAGGCTGCATGCCGATCGAGGTGATGGCGGAGCGCGGCCCCGAAACTTTGCGCTTCGGCCCGATGAAGGGCGTCGGGCTCGATAACCCGCGCACCGGGCGCTGGCCCTATGCCGTCGTCCAGCTGCGCCAGGACAATGCGCTCGGCACCCTGTGGAACATGGTCGGCTTCCAGACCAAGCTGAAGCACGCCGCGCAGGTCGAGCTGTTCCGCACCATACCGGGGCTAGAAAAGGCCGAATTTGCACGCCTCGGCGGCCTCCACCGCAACAGCTTCATCCGCTCGCCCGAATTGCTCGACGCGCAGCTGCGCCTCAAATCGGCGCCGCACATCCGTTTCGCGGGACAGATCACCGGCTGCGAAGGCTATGTCGAAAGCGCCGCCATTGGCCTGATTGCGGCGCGCTTCGCTGCTGCCGAGCTGGCAGGCCGCGCATTGCCCCCGCCGCCGCCCGAAACGGCGCTCGGCGCGCTGCTCGGCCATATCACCGGCGGGGCGGATGCCGCGAGCTATCAGCCGATGAACGTCAACTTCGGCCTCTTTCCCCCGCTGGCCGAGGATGTACGGAAGAAGGATCGCAAGCTCGGCTATACCCAGCGCGCGGGCGCGGCGCTGGGCGAGTGGATCAAGGTCGCAGAGGGCGTTGCGGCCTGAACCATCTTCGTCATTGCGAGGAGCCGAAGGCGACGCGGCAATCCAGAGTAGGCGTAAACCGCCCTGGATTGCTTCGCTGCGCTCGCAATGACGGCGTGTTTTAACAACTACACTTCGCCTTCACCGCCCGCTTGGGCGCCGTCGTCGCAAACTCCGCGCGCGTCAGGTCGCCCGATTTGTCGCCGTCGGCCCCAGCAAAACGCGCACCCGTCGCCGCCGCCCATTCTTCGAAGGTCAGCAAGTTATTGCCGTCCTTGTCGAGCTTGCGGAACGCCGCCGTTCGCGACGACATCAGCTCCACCCGGCTGATCCGGTCGTTGCGGTCGCGGTCGAAGCGATTGAAGCGCCGCTCCTCGCGCGACGCCTCCTTCGCGGCGGGCAAAGCAGGGGGCGCGGGCCCGCGCGTCGGCGCATTGGGTCCGGCCACCGGAATCGCGGCGAGTGCAGGCGGTGCTTCGGGCAGCACATCTTCTTCCGCAACCTGCGTGTAGCCCGCCCACAGGAACAAGCCGCCGGTCAACAGCAGTGCGCTCGCCACGCCGCCGATCAGAAAACGGGAAATCGCCATTCGCCCCTCCGCTTCGTCCGATCGCATTCGGTATCATGTCGCCGCCGATCGCGACACCAATCGCCGCCAATATGGCGACGAATATTTATCGAGGATATTGTTCAAAGCGAACCGGTTCATTGCTATATCCGATCAATGTCCAATTACCTCCCCACCCTGAAGCAGATGCAATATCTCGTCGCGCTGCACGAGCATGGCCATTTTGGCCGCGCCGCCGACGCGTGCAACGTCACCCAATCGACGCTGTCGGCGGGGATTCGCGAACTCGAAACCCTGCTCGGCCAGACGCTGGTCGAGCGCACCCGCCGCGTCGTCCGCTTTACCGTGCTGGGCAACGCGATCGTCGAAAAGGCGCACCGCGTGCTGCGCGAGGCCGAGGAATTGGCCGACATGGCCGCCGCGGCCGCCGCGCCTTTGGTCGGCGAACTCAGGATGAGCGTCATCCCGACCATTGCGCCCTTCCTGCTCCCGAACATGCTGCGCCTGCTGCGGCGCGAGCGCCCGGCGCTCAAGCTGTTCCTGCGCGAGGAACCGAGCGCGCAGGCATGCGAGTCGCTCCACCACGGCACCGTCGATTGCGTGCTGCTCGCGCTCCCTTACGCGTGCGGCGACGTGGAGGCCGAAAATCTGTTCGACGACGCGCTGTTCGTCGCCTTCCCCGGCGACCAGTCCGACGACCTGCCCGCGATGGTCAGCGCCGACCAGATCGACCCGGCGCAGATGCTGATGCTCGAGGACGGGCATTGCCTGAAGGATCATGCGCTGGCCGCGTGCAACCGCCCCGAATTGCGCGCCGGGGCGCGGATGATGGGGACGTCGCTGCATACGCTGGTCCAGATGGTCGACAATGGCCTTGGCATCACGATGCTGCCGCAAATGGCGATCGAGGCCGGCATCCTCGACCACACCGACATCGACACCCGCCCGCTCGATTCAGAGCATGATTGGCGCACGATCGCGCTGGTGTGGCGCAAAGGCAGCCCGCGCGCCGACGAGTTCAAGATGCTGGCGGACATTTTCCGGAAGCATCAGGCGAATTGACAACTTCCCCTCCCCCTTGATGGGGGAGGCAGCGAGACTTGGCAGCTTGCTGCCTAGTCGCAGCGGTAGGGGTGCGGTCTCGGCATGATGCAGGTGGTGCAGGAACGCGCCATCACCCTCATCCAACTCCGCCTAGCGCCTGCGGCGCAAGGCTCCATATCCTTCTCCCATCAAGGGAGAAGGAACGATCAGTCCCACCGCTCCGCACGCCCCCGGTCGCCATCGCGAGGCTCGACCCACGCCACCCGCCCGTCGGCAAACGTCTCGCGCTTCCAGAACATCACATCGGTCTTCAGCCGGTCGATCAGATACTCGGTGGCAGCCAAGGCCTCCGCCCGGTGCGCGCTGCTCGCCAGCACCAGCACGATCGTCTCCCCCGGCGCCATGCCTCCGACGCGGTGGATCAGCGTCAGCGCCGCCAGCGTCCAGCGATCCGCGGCGGCGTGCGCCAGTTCGGCAAGCCCCGCCTCGGTCAGCACCGGATGATGTTCGAGGAACAATTCGGTCAGATCATCGTCGCCGCGCACGCGCCCGATGAAACTCGCACTCGCGCCATGTCCGCCCGCGTCGTGAATATCGAGTTCGGCCGGGACGTCGATCGTCCCCGTCTGGATCGCGACGCGGATCATCCCCCGGTCACCGGCGGGAACAGCGCAACCTCGTCCCCGATCACGGCGTCAGGCCCGACCATCGTCCCGCCGACCGCCGCACGAATGCGCCCCGGCTCGGCGAAGGCCAAAGCCCCCCGCTCGTCGCGCGCCGCGAGCCATTCGACCAGATCGGCCACCGTCGCGACATCCGCCGGCGGGTCGATCACCTCGTCGGCGATCCCCATCCGCTCGCGCACCCAGGCGAAATAGCTGACCGTCAGCGCCATCGGCTCAATCCATATGCTTCAGGCCGACGCGCAGATAATCCCAGCCGGTGATCAGCGTCAGCACCGCCGCGCCCCACAGCGTCGCCAGCCCGACCGTCTTGACCCACTCCAGCGCGGGCAGCGCCCCGGCCAGGATCAGCGCGCCGAACGACACGAGCTGAAAGGTCGTTTTCCATTTCGCCAGCTGGGTCACCGGCATCGAAACCTGCAGCGTCGCCAGAAACTCGCGCAACCCCGACACGATAATCTCGCGCAGCAGGATCATCAGCGCCGCGATGACGTGATAGCCGGTGATGTCGCGGGTGAAAACGAGCAGCAGGATCACCGCCGCGATCATGATCTTGTCGGCGATCGGGTCCAGAAACGCCCCCAGCCGCGACACGATGCCGCGCGAGCGTGCAACATAACCGTCAAAATAATCGGTAATGCCCATCAGGCAATATAGCACGAACGCCAACGCATAATCGATCGGCTTGGGCTGGTGCGATCCCTCGACCACCCCCGGCCACAGCAGGAACAGCAGGATGGGCACCGCCAAGATGCGCGACAAGGTCAGGATGTTCGGAAGACTCAGCATGACCCCTGATTCCCGCCGCTGCGGCGCGCTATTCCCAAAATGGGCTTTGACCGTGCCTGCCCTAACCGATAAGCCCCCCGCGCGACAACAACATTGCCGTGACGCGGCGCCGTTGCCCGAATGTCAGGCTGCACGAGTGGATTTTCAATGACCGGTTCCTTTGCGCTGATGAAGCAACGCCGGTTCCTGCCCCTGTTCGCGACCCAGTTCCTCAACGCCTTCAACGACAATTTCTACAAGATGGCGATGGTGATCCTCGTCACCTTCACCATCTACAAGGATCCGGAGACCGAGGCGTGGTTCAACGCGCTGGCGGGCGGCCTGTTCATTCTGCCCTTTTTCCTGTTTTCGGCGCTGGCGGGACAACTCGCCGACAGCACCGACAAGACGCGGATGATCCGCCTGATCAAGACCGCCGAAATTTTCATCATGATCGTCGGCGCCATCGGCATCTGGCTGCATCTGGTGCCCGTCATGCTGCTCGCGCTGTTCGCGATGGGAACCCACTCGACCTTCTTCGGCCCGATCAAATATGCCATTCTGCCTCAGCATCTGGAAGAGGACGAGGTGCTCGCCGGCACCGGCTGGGTCGAAGCGGGGACCTATATTGCGATCCTCGGCGGCACCATCGTCGGCGGGCTGACCCCGCCGCATATCGCCATCCCCGGGATCATCATCGTCGCCGTCATCGGCCGCCTGACCGCCAGCTACGTCCCCGCCGCGCCGCCCGAGACCGAAGCGCAGGGGCTGGTCATCGACCATAATGTTTTTCGCTCGTCATGGCGGCTGGTCAATTCGACGATGCACATCCCGCGCCTGTTCCTCGCCATCGTGTCGATCAGCTTCTTCTGGGCGATCGGCGCCATCCTCGCCGCGCAATTCCCGCCGCTGGTCAAGAACGCGCTGGGCGCCGACAACACCGTCGCCACCCTGTTCACCGCGATCTTCTCGGTCGGCGTCGCGATCGGCTCGATCATCGTCAACCGACTGCTCAAGGGCCATGTCTCGGCGCGCTATTCACCGGGGTCGGTGATCGTCATGGGGCTATTCGTTCTGGACCTGTGGTGGAACGTGAAGGGCTGGGAGCATGTCGGCAGCGGCCTGATGAACTGGCGCGAATTTCTGGCGCTGACGACGGGCGACCGCATCATCCTCGATCTGCTCGGCATCGCGATCGCGGGCGGCATGTTCGTCGTTCCGCTCTACGCCTTCCTCACCACCACCGTCGCCAAATCACAGACCGCGCGCACGGTCGCTGCGAACAACATCGTCAATTCGGGCTTCATGGTCGCGGCGACCTTGCTGCTGAGTGTGCTGATCGGCATCGGGCTCACCATCGACGATACGCTGCTGATGGTGGCGGCGATGTGCCTGGTGTCGTCGGTACTGGCGTGGAAGCTGCACAAGGCGTGTGATTAAATCGTTCGCGAATGACCATTGTGCGGTGACTTCAAGACATTCCCCTCCCTGCCAGGGAGGGGTTAGGGGTGGGTGCGAGCGATAGCGAGCCGAGGCACAATGCACCCTTTGGCGGATACCCATCCCCAACCCCCCCCTAAAAGGGAAGGCAGAAGACACTTCCGCTATCGGCCGCAAACGGTCAGCGCGGCCCCTGCATGTTGCGGCTTTCGCCCGGGATATGCACCGTCAGCCCGTCCATCGCCTCGGTCAGCAATATCTGGCATGCCAAACGGCTCGTGCGGCGCACCCCGGCGGCGAGGTCGAGCATATCCTCTTCCATCTCGCTCGCGGGCGGAAGGCGGCCGAAATCTTCCTTGGCGACGATGACGTGGCAGGTCGAACAGGCCATCTGGCCCTCGCATGTCCCCTCCAGCGGCATCAGATACGCCTGCGCGACGTCGAGCAGGATGCTGCCCGGTTCGGCCTCGGCAACGGTACGGGCTTTGCCGTCGGCGTGGATGAAGGTGACATGCATCAATTGACCCCCTGCAATCGCGCCGCATCCCTGATCGCGGTCAACCCGTCGCGCAGCTCCTGCTCCGACGTATACCGCCCCCAGCCCAAGCGAATCGAGGCGCGGGCGTCGGCCTCGCTGACCCCCATCGCGCGCAGGACGTGGCTGACCTTGCCCGACCCGCTGCCGCACGCGCTGCCCAGCGAGAAAGCGACGTTTCGCGCGTCGGACATCAGGCGCAACCCGTTCACACCCTCGCGGCGAATATTGAGATTGCCATGATAACGCGGGTTTTCGGCGCCATTGATCGTCCACTCGGGCAGCATTTCGCGCGCCAGCGACCACAAACGCTCGACATGCGCGGCGTCGGCGTCGAAGCGTTCGGCCGCCAGCGCCGCGGCAGCACCGAAGCCGGCACAGAGCGCGGGCGACACCGTGCCCGATCGCATCCCCTGTTCCTGCGCGCCGCCGAACATCAGCGGCGGCAGATCGACGCCATCCTTGATCCACAACGCACCGATGCCTTTCGGCCCGTGGATCTTGTGCGCCGAGATGGCGATCAGGTCGGCGGCGTCGGGGATGGAGACCCGGCCATAGCCCTGTACCGCGTCGCAGAGCAGCAGGCTGTCCTTTGCATGCGCGGCGGCGGCGAAGGCGGCAACCGGCTGGATCGTCCCGACCTCGTTGTTCACCAGCATCGCCGCAACGATGCCGTTATCGGGGATCAGCGCCGCATCGGGCGGTAACGCTACCCCGTCGCCGTCGACCGGCAGGATCGTCGCGTTCAATCGCTCCAGACATTGCAGCGACGCCGCATGTTCAATGCTGAGCCCGGCGACGCCGCCGGGCATGATCTCGGCGCCGCGCAGCAGCGCCCAGTTGAGCGCCTCGGTCGCGCCCGAGGTGAAAAAGACTCGGCCATTTTTGGGCAGCAGCGCCGCAACCTGATCGCGCGCGAACTCGACCGCGGCGGCGGCGGCGCGGCCAGCTTTGTGGGTGCTCGATGGATTGGCGAAGCCGTCATCGTCAAGCCAGCGCAGCATCGCCGCGCGCGCCTCGGGAGCGAGCGGCGTCGTGGCCTGGTAATCGAGGTAGATCATGCGCGGCATCTGCCCCCTTATCCCGTTCGTGTCGAGCGAAGTCGAGACATGTTGGGTCGCGAAAGCCTTTGCGTGTCTCGACTTCGCTCGACACGAACCGAAGCAAGGCGTGATCAAGACGAGCCTTATTGCGATCCATTCGCAAAAGTTGCAAGTTGCAACGCTGTTTCTATATAGGCGCCATCTTCGCTCCGCCATCCTGCCAGCCCGGCGATTCGGCGGTCAGCCACAAAAGATAAGAGGTGCTCCCATGCCCGACGTGATTTTCCCCGGCCCCGAGGGCCGTATCGAAGGCCGTTTCTCGCCGCCGCCGCGCCCGCGCGCGCCGGTTGCGCTGATCCTGCACCCGCATCCGCAGGGCGGCGGGACGATGAACGACCGCATCACCCAGGCGATGTACAAGAGCTTCGTCGCGCGCGGCTTTGCCGTGCTACGCTTCAACTTTCGCGGCGTCGGCCGCAGCCAGGGGACGTTCGACAATGGCATCGGCGAACTCAGCGATGCCGCCTCGGCGCTCGACTGGGTGCAGTCGATCCACCCCGAGGCGCAGACGACGTGGATCGCGGGTTTCAGCTTTGGCGCGTGGATCGGCATGCAATTGCTGATGCGCCGTCCCGAAATCCGCGGCTTCCTGTCGGTCGCGCCACCGGCCAATATGTACGACTTCAGCTTCCTCGCCCCCTGCCCTTCGTCGGGTATCATCGTCGCGGGCGGACAGGACGAAATCGTGCCGCCGTCGGCGGTGCAGAAGCTGGTCGACAAGCTGCGTACCCAAAAGGGCATCACGATCCATCACGACGAGATCCCGCGCGCCAACCATTTCTTCGAGCATGAGCTCGACCAGTTGATGAAGTCGCTCGATAACTATCTGGATATGCGGCTGGCTCCCGATTCGCCGATCCGCTAATCGATCAGTCGAGCAGGCCCGCCTGCTCGACCATCGCGGCGGGCGTATAAACGAGCAGGATTAGCGCGAGTTCGCCGCACAGCACCGCGGCGAACGCGCGAATCCATTCGCCGCGTCCCTCACCGGCATAAAATTGCCGCACCGCAAAGATCGTGAAGCCGAGCCCGAACGCGAGCCGCGTCAGATTGCGGCCGATACTGCGGTCGGTGAGGAACAATTGCATCGCGAGATCGACGAAGACGACCAGCAGCGTCGCTTGCGCGAGCACATAAAGGCGCATCACCATCGTCCCGAAAAGACCGGCCGACGCGCCGCGATAAAAGACGAAATGCAGCACGAGCGCCGAGATCGCCGCCGACAAGAGCGGCATGATCAGCGGTTCGTTCTGCATCATTTCGACCACTGACAGGTCGGTCCGGGTGCTGGCGGGCAAGAAACGGTCGCGCAACGCATAGTTCAGCGCCAGCGCCACCGCGATATAGGGCACGGCTTTGACCAGAATGTCGCGGTCGCTTTCGATATAGCGGCGGATCAGGACGCCCGGCTGCCTGAACAACCCGACCAGCGTGTGCAGAACGCCCTTTTCCCACCAATTTTCGACGAGTTCGTTCGTTACCGTGCGGCGGGTTATCGGTTCGGGCTGCAAATCCTTGCCGCAGTCGGGGCAATAGCGCCCGACCCGGCGGTGGGCACAATCATCGCTCATTCGGCTTTTGCAGCCCCCGCTGTCTCCGGCCCGGGCGCCAGCCAGATCGCGACATTGGCGAACATCACCAGCGCCGCGACCAGCATCAGCAACGCGCGGCGGCGGTCGCCCTGGCGAAAGACATAGGCCGCACCCCCGGTCAGAACGACCCCGGTAAGCATCAGCACGGATATGACGGTGTCGGACATGGTGCGGCTTTATCGGCCGCGTCACAAATTTGCCACCTCGCTTATGGCCAAATCGGGCGCCTTCGCCTAAAGCGCGCTCATCGATTCCCTTGACCCCAGCGGGAGCCGCGCCGATGCGCATTGCGATTGCCTCTGACCATGCCGCTTATGAGCTGAAGGCGCTGCTCGCCGAGTGGCTGCGCGGCGAAGGGCACGATGTCGAGGACCTCGGCACCAACGGCCCCGACAGCGTCGATTATCCCGATTATGGCTACAAGCTGGGCACGGCAATCGCCGAGGGCCGCGCCGAGCGCGGCGTCGCGCTCTGCGGTTCGGGCATCGGCATCTCGATCTCGGTCAATCGCAACCCCGCCGCGCGCTGCGCCCTGGTATCCGAGCCGCTGTCGGCCAAGCTGGCGCGCGAACATAATGACTCCAACGTCATCGCGATGGGCGCCCGCCTGACCGGCATCGACATGGCCAAAGCATGCCTCGCCGCTTTCCTCACCACCGATTTCGCCGGCGATCGTCACGCGCGCCGCGTCGAGAAACTATCCAATCCTCCCGCCACCTTGGCCCAACTGGAGACCAGCCGATGACCACAGACACGCTTAACAAGCCCATCAAATCGGCCGGTTATTTCGTCGACGGCGTCGGCACCGTCGATCCTGCGGTGGCAGCGGCGATGAAGCACGAACTCGAACGCGAACAATATCAGATCGAATTGATCGCCAGCGAGAATATCGTGTCGAAAGCGGTGCTCGAGGCGCAAGGCTCGGTGTTCACCAACAAATATGCCGAGGGTTATCCGGGGCGCCGCTACTATCAGGGCTGCGCCCCATCGGACGAGGTCGAAACGCTGGCGATCGACCGCGCCAAGCAGCTGTTCGATTGCGGCTATGCCAATGTTCAGCCGCATTCGGGCGCGCAAGCGAATGGCGCAGTCATGCTCGCGCTGACCAAGCCCGGCGCGACGATCCTGGGCATGAGCCTTGACGCCGGTGGGCACCTGACCCACGGCGCACCGCCCGCGATGTCGGGCAAATGGTTCAACGCGGTGCAATATGGCGTGCGCGCCGACGACCATCTGGTCGATTTCGATCAGGTCGAGGCGCTGGCGAAGGAACATCGCCCGGCGCTGATCATCGCGGGCGGTTCGGCCTATCCGCGCACGCTCGATTTTGCCCGCTTCCGCAAGATTGCCGACGATGTCGGCGCACTGCTGATGGTCGATATGGCACATTTCGCCGGGCTGGTGGCAGGCGGCGTCCATGCCTCGCCGCTGCCACACGCGCATGTCGTCACCACCACGACGCACAAGACGCTGCGCGGCCCGCGCGGCGGCATGATCCTGACCAACGACGAAGCGATCGCCAAACGGATCAACTCCGCGGTGTTCCCCGGCCTGCAGGGCGGCCCGCTGATGCACGTCATCGCCGCCAAGGCCGTCGCGTTCGGCGAAGCATTGCGCCCCGATTTCAAGGACTATGCCAAGGCCACCGTCGCCAATGCCCAGGCGCTCGCCGGCCGCCTGAAGGCGCGCGGCGCCGATGTCGTCGCGGGCGGCACCGACACCCACCTCGCCCTGATCGACCTTCGCCCGCTGGGCGTCACGGGGCGCGACGCCGACGAGGCGCTCGAGCGCAGTGCGATCACCTGCAACAAGAACGGCATTCCGTTCGACCCGCTGCCGCCGATCAAGACCAGCGGCATCCGCGTCGGGTCGCCTGCGGGTACGACGCGCGGTTTCGGCATCGCCGAGTTCGAGGAAATCGGCGATATGGTCGCCGACGTGCTCGAAGCGCTGCGCGACAAGGGCGAACATGGCGACGCCGATGTCGAAGCCGATGTCCGCGGCCGCGTCCGCGCGCTGTGCGAACGCTTCCCGATCTATCAGGGTTGACCGCGGTGGCGCGGCAACATCCCGAAGAACCGACGCTGGCCGAGGTCACGATCGAAGAGGTCAAGGCGATGGGCAAGCAGGGGCTGGCCCATCCGTCGACCAAGCCGGTCCTTACCGGCGGCGCGATCGGGGCGTTTGTTGGCGCAGTTCTGCCGGTGGTCAGCTGGCCCGTCGGGCTGTTCGCGGGCGCGGCGATTGCGCTTTACTCGCGGGTGAAACGCTAACCGATGCGCTGTCCCTATTGCGGCCATGAAGACAGCCAGGTGAAGGACAGCCGTCCGACCGAGGACGGCGCCGCGATTCGCCGTCGTCGCCAGTGCGAGGATTGCGGCGCGCGCTTCACGACCTTTGAGCGCATCCAGTTGCGCGAGGTCGGCGTGCTCAAGGCCGATGGCCGCCGCGAGCCGTTCGATCGCGAGAAGCTGATGCGCAGCATTCAGATCGCGTGCCGCAAGCGCCCGATCGACGGCGCGCGGATCGAACGGCTGGTGTCGGGTATCCAGCGCCAGCTGGAAACATCGGGCGACAGCGAAGTCCAGGCGGCGCAGATCGGCGCGATGGTGATGGAAGCGCTCAAAGGCTTCGACAGCGTCGCCTATATCCGTTTCGCCAGCGTCTACCGCGAATTTACCGAAGCCAAGGATTTCGAGGAATTCGCCTCGTCGGTGACCGAGGCGGCGCACAAAAGTTGAGCGCCGTGGCCCCGCCCCCCGTCATCATCCTCGTCCGTCCCCAGCTTGGCGAAAATATCGGCAAGGCGGCGCGTGCCATGCTCAATTTCGGGCTGACCGAATTACGACTGGTGGCACCGCGTGACGGCTGGCCAAACCCCGATGCGGGTCCGGCGGCGGCGGGGGCCGATGTCGTGCTCGCCGATGCGCAGGTGTTCGCCAGCCTGGCCGAGGCAGTGGCCGATTGCACCACCATCTATGCCACCACGGTGCGGAAGCGGGGGGTGATGAAGCCGGTGCTGACCCCCGAGGCGGCGGCGCGCGCGGTGCATGCCGATGCCGGTCGGTCGGCCTATATCTTCGGCGCCGAACGCTCGGGGCTCGATACCGACGATGTCGCGCTGGCGCACAATATCGTCACCGTGCCGATCAATCCCAAATTCGGGTCACTGAACCTGGCGCAGGCGGTGATCCTGCTCGCCTATGAATGGTCAAAACATGCGCCTGGGGAGGCCGAGGGCGGCGTCGCGCTGGTCAGCCCGCCAGAGGTGCCGCTCGACCCGCCCGCGCCGCATGCCGAACTGGAGGAACTGATCCAGCATCTGGTCCGCGACCTCGATGCCAGCGGCTATTTCAACCCGCCCGAACGCACCGAAGCGACGCTGCGCACGCTCCGTACCGCGCTGACCAAAACCGGTTGGTCGCATAATGATATCAGGATGATGCACGGCATCATAACCAGTCTTGGCAGAAAGCCGCGCGCACGATAACAGGCGGCTCCCCTCCCTGGAGTTGAATCGTTCATGCTTACCCTGATGATGTCGCTGGCGCTTTCCGCGGCGACCGCCGAAGCCCCGGTGCAGCAGCCCGCCACCGACAATGCTGCCGAGCCCGAAAAGACGAAGCCGAAGCTGGTTTGCCGCCGCATCGCCGACACCGGAAGCCGCCTGCCGCAGCGTGAGTGCCGCACGCAGGAGGACTGGGACCGTCAGGCGGATTCGATCAGCAAGCGGCTGAACGGCAACAAATAACCGACTTGCCGGGCGTGCCGCCGCCGCGGTGCGGCCGCTGTACGTCCATGCGGTCAGCGATCGGCGCGAATACGATCCCATTCGGTCGCCTCGTGCGCGATCGATTGTTCGACCAGTTCGTTCCACACCGCGCGCAGCCGTTCGGGCGACAGACCGGCGGCGGCGGCTTCACGCGCCACATTGTCGAGCACTTCGGCCTTGCGCGCTTCGTCGCGGACCGTGGCGCGATCGGTCTTGATCCGCGCGGCGGCGTCCATGTAACCGAAGCGGCGGACGAGCAGCGCGACCAGCTGGCGATCGACTTCGTCGACCCCGGCGCGCACGTCGGTCATGGTTTCGCAGGCTTCGGGAGATTTGGCAGCGGTCATGCGCGCTGCCTTTAGCGGCTTTTTCGAGGCTGTCGAGACGCGCGTCCTGCGGCATCCGCAACGCTTGACTTTGCCCGCCTCCCCCTCTAATCGCGCGCCTTCGCAATGGACCCCGCACCCCGGTGAAGCGGCGGTCGCATATGGCCCGAGTTTTCTCTGGTGCCCATATGGTGCGACCCGGGAACCGCCGAAATCCTTCGGCACACAGCATATTGGAGACGACAATGTCGAAGCGCCAGAGCGCCAAGTATAAACTCGACCGCCGCATGGGCGAGAACATCTGGGGTCGCCCGAAGAGCCCGGTCAACCGCCGCGAATACGGCCCCGGCCAGCATGGTCAGCGCCGCAAGGGCAAGGTGTCGGACTTCGGCATCCAGCTGCGCGCGAAGCAGAAGCTGAAGGGCTATTACGGCGACATCACCGAAAAGCAGTTCAAGAAGAATTATTTCGAAGCCAGCCGCATGAAGGGCGACACCGGCCAGAATCTGATCGGTCTGCTCGAACGCCGCCTCGACGCGGTGGTCTATCGCTCGAAATTCACCCCGACGATCTTCTCGGCGCGTCAGCTGGTCAGCCACGGTCACGTCTATGTGAACGGCGTGAAGTGCAACATTGCCAGCCGCCTGGTGAAGCCGGGTGACGAGATCACCCTGGGCAAAAAGGCGCAGGAAATGGCCCTGGTCGCCGAAGCGCAGAGCCTGCCCGAGCGCGATCTGCCCGAATATCTGGCAGTCGACGGCACGAAGGCCACCTACGTCCGCGTCCCGACGCTCGACGAAGTGCCCTATCCGGTGAAGATGGAACCCAATCTGGTCGTCGAATTCTATTCGCGCTGATCGGTTCGATCCCGAACATCAAAAAGGGGCGGTCCGGCGACGGGCCGCCCCTTTTTCATTCTGCCGGGTTCATCACTTGGGCAGGAACGCCGAAATCTTGCGAAGCATGTCGGCGCGCGCCTCGCCGGTCTCCAGACTGTGGCCCAGTTCCGGATATTCGACCAATTCGACGCGCTTGCCCTTTGCCAACAGTTCGCGCTTCATCGTCCGCGCCTGCTCGACGCGCACATTCTGGTCGAAGGTGCCGTGAAACATCAGCACCGGCGATTTGATCGCCGCGGCGTTCTGCGCCGGTGATCCTTCGCGGATATGCGGTCCGGTGCCGATAAAGCGGTCGTTGACCGCGCCGCCGCCCTCCTCGGCTTCCTCGGTGCGGAGTTGCTCAAGATCGGTGACCGGGGCGATCGCGACGATCGCGCGGAACAGGTCGGGCGCCACGACGCCCGATTGCAGCGCGGCATAGCCGCCGTAGGACCAGCCGACGATCGACAATTTGGCTGGATCGGCGCCCTGCCCCGACACCAGCCAGCGCCCGCCGTCGGTGACGTCGCCCATTGCGACCTTCCACGATTTGAAGCCGTTCTTTTGGTACCATTGGTCGCCATAGCCCGACGAGCCGCGAAAATTGGGCTGGAGCACAGCATAGCCGCTTTGCGCGAAATATTGCGCCAGCCAGTCGAACCCCCATTCGTCGCGCGCCGACGGTCCGCCATGCGGCATCACGATTGCGGGAAGTCCCTTGGCGTCGCTGCGCCCGGGCGGCAGGGTCAGATAGGCGGGCACCATCGCGCCGTCGGCGGCGGGATAGGAGACGGGGCGCACCGGCGACAACGTCAGCTCAGCCAGCGCATCGCGCTCGCCGAGCAGCGGCCGCAGTTCCTTTGCCTTGGGATCGAACAGAAAATATTGGCCGGGATCGATGTCCGAGCTTGTCCGGATCAAATACCGGCTTTCGTCGGCCGATGCGTCGGCGATCATGATCTGCTTGCCGCCCAGCGCCTTCGAGAGCGCCGATGTCATCGCCGCGAGCTTGGGATCGGTCAGCACCGACACGCGGCGATCGGTCGCGTAGGAAACGCCGACGATGCGGCCATTGCGCCCGACGCGGACCACGTCGTCGACGTCGACCTGATCATGTTTGAAGATCGTCGTGACCGCGGCGCTGCCGTCGAGCGCCATCGCGATCACCGCCTTGCGCCCATCGACCGATTGCAAGCCATAGGCGCGGTCGGTGGCGGGGTCGATCGCCAGCGGATAAAAGCCCTGTTCGCTGGCGATGTCATAGGAAGAAAGCGGTTTCCAGACGCTGTCGTCCTTGCCGCGGTACAGGTAACGGATCGCCGGATCCATCTGATAACTGGCTTGCGAATAGCCGCGCGTCGCCATGATGCGCACCTGCCCGTGGCCGTCGGATAGATAATAGATCGCGTCGCGGTTCGGGGCCTCGACCCGCTTGCTCGTCCCGTCGCTGGCATCGACGCGGTCGACGCCCAACCCTTCGCCGCGATTGGCGATATTGGTGCCGGTGTTGTTTTCGGGAACATAGGAGCGCGACATCAGCAACGACCCCTTGTCGGACGCCGACCAGTCGATCACATTGCCACCGCGAAAGTCGTTGTAGAGCGAACGCGCGCTGCGGCGATTACTCAGCACTTTCATATTGCCGCCCGCGGCATCAAGCGCGATCATGTTGCTCGCGCCGACGATCTCGCCGGCCCGCTTGTCGCGATGAAAGGTCTGACAGGCGAGGCGCGTATTGGTGACCCAGCCGCACCAACTTAAAAAACCATTGTCGCCATCGCTCGACAATATCTGCTTGGGCGTCGCACCCTCGGTTGTGTCGACGACATAAAGGCGGCGCATCAGTTTTTCGCCATTTTCGATAAAGGCGATCTGCGTTCCGTCGGGCGAGAGGCTGACGTCGCGGATCGATTCGAGGGCGCCGAATCGCGCCGCATTGTCCATCCCCGTTTGCGCTCTGGCGTGGGATATTGCGGACACCGTCAAGGCGAGCGCAAAAAGTGAGAGCGCACCGCGCCCCGTCATGCTGTTTGTCAATGAAAGCCCTTCCCCGGTTGTTCTTTCAATCGCTGCAACCTGAAGGCCGCACAGAATTTTCAAGTAACTTTGGTGCCTTGCTGGCGATGTTTGCGACGAATGCCGCGGACCCACATTCCTTGCATCGCCGCGCCCCGGCTGGCACAAGCCGGTGCATCAAAAACAACACCCCAAGGATATGCTATGCTTCGCTTCCCCCGAACGGCCGCTGCGCTTGCGCTTCTGATGACCGTTGCCGCATGTAACGCGTCCGACAAGGACGCTGCGACGACCCCCGCGCTGCCCGATGTTGCGGTTCCCGGATTGTCGCTCGCAACGTTGCAGGAGGTGACGAAGGAATTGTCGCTCGACGCCTATGAGGGCCGCGCGCCGGGCACGCCGGGCGAGGAAAAGACCGTCGCCTATATCATCAAGAAATATCAGGAAGCCGGGCTGAAGCCCGGCAACAACGGCAGCTGGACGCAGGACGTGCCGCTGGTCGAGATTACCGCGAAAAACGCGACACCGCTGACCTTCACCGGCGGCAAAACCCCGGTCACCGCGCAATATGCCAAAGACTATGTCGCGTTCAGCTATCGTGTCCAGCCAACCACCGCGGTCAAGGACAGCGACGTCGTCTTTGTCGGTTACGGCATCAACGCCCCCGAAAAGGGCTGGAACGACTATGCCGGGCTCGACGTGAAGGGCAAGACCGTCGTCGTCCTCGTCAACGATCCCGACTGGCAGACCAAGGAAACCAAGGGCGAATTCAACGGCCGCGCGATGACCTATTACGGCCGCTGGTCGTATAAATATGAGGAAGCGGCGCGGCAGGGCGCCGCCGCGGTGCTGATCGTCCACGACACCGAACCCGCCGCCTATGGCTGGAACGTCGTCGAATCGAGCAACACCGGCACGCAATATCTGGCCGAGAGCAAGGACGGCGGCGCCAGCCAGACCGTCGCCAACGGCTGGATCCAGTTGCCCAAGGCCAAGGAGCTGTTTGCGAGCGCGGGGCAGGATTTCGACGCGCTGCGCGACGCGGCCAAGAAAAAGGGCTTCAAGCCCGTGCCGCTCACCGGCGTCAAAGCGAATTTCAGCTTCGACAATGACATCGCCAAGAAAATGTCGCGCAACGTCATCGGCATCTTGCCGGGGGCCAAGCGCCCTGACGAATATGTGCTGTATACCGGCCATTGGGATCATCTGGGCCGTTGCACCCCGGTCGCTGGCGACGACATCTGCAACGGCGCCGTCGACAATGCGAGCGGCATCGCGGGTCTGGTCACGCTCGCGCAGGCGTTCAACAAGGCTGGCGCACCCGACCGCAGCATCGTGTTCCTGGCGGTGACCGCCGAGGAATCGGGACTGCTCGGGTCGAAATATTATGCCGAAAACCCGGTCTTTCCGCTCGCCCAGACCGTCGGCGGGGTCAATATGGACGCGCTAAATGCGGTGGGGCCGGCCAAGGACATCGTCGTCGTCGGGCGCGGCAAGTCCGAACTCGACGCCTATCTGGCGAAGATCGCGGCGGCCGAAAACCGCACCGTCGTTGACGAGCCGACCCCCGAAAAGGGATTTTATTACCGGTCCGATCATTTCAGCTTTGCCAAGCTGGGCGTCCCGATGTTCAACTTCGGCAGCGGCGACGATCTGGTCGAGGGCGGCGTCGAGGCAGGCAAGAAGGCCGCCGAAGACTATGAAAAGAACCGCTATCACGCGCCGGGCGACGAATATGAGGCGATCACCAACTGGGGCGGCATGATGGCGGATCTTCGCCTCTATTATGCCGCGGGGCGCATGCTGGCGATGAGCGATGCGTGGCCGAACTGGGCCGAGGGCGATGAATTTCGCGCCGCCCGTGACAAGTCGCGCGCGACGACGAAATAACGCGTCGTCATTGCGAGCGTAGCGATCTATCCAGGGCGGTTCGGAGCCGCTCTGGATTGCCGCGTCCCCCGGCTTTCGCCGGGGTCCTCGCAATGACGAGAATAAGGACGAGCACCAATGACCCTACGCATGCCCGCCGAATGGGCACCGCACGAAGCGGTGTGGATCGGTTTCCCGCATCTGGCCGAGGAATGGTCGGGCCAGATCGACGCGGCGCGGCGTGACGTCGCGGCCTTTGCCAATGCCGTCCACGACGGCGGACGCGGCGAGACGGTGCATCTGCTCGTTCGCGATCATGACAATGCCGATATTGCCGAGGCGCTCGTCGACGAGGGCGTGCAGTTGTTCGTCGTCCCCTTCGGCGACATCTGGCTGCGCGACACCGGGCCGATCATCGTCGGCACCGGCGCGAGGCGCGAGGCGCGCAATTTCGACTTCAACTGGTGGGGCAACAAGTTCGTGATGCCCGGCGACCGCGAGATCGGGGCGATCCTGGCGGCGCACGCGGACCTGCCAACGCAGCACCTCGACTGGGTGCTCGAAGGCGGCGGCATCGACGTCGACGGCACCGGGCTGTGCGTGACCACCGAAGAATGTCTGCTCAACCCCAACCGCAATCCGACACTGACGCGGGAGGACATATCGGAGCGGCTGCATCAGTCGCTCGGCATCGACCGAATTCTGTGGCTCGGCGAAGGACTGGTCGGCGATCATACCGACGGCCATGTCGACAATTTGGCGCGCTTTGTCGGCGAAGGACTATTGGCGCTGCCCGTCGCGGACGGTCATGACGATCCCAACGCGCATATCTATGCCGACGCCCGCGCGCGCGCTGCGGCGTTCGGCGATATCGAGATCGTCGACCTGCCCTCGCCCGGGCGGATCGAGATCGATGGCGAGATTGTGGCCGCGAGCTATATGAACTTCTACATCGGCAACCGCACCGTCGTCGTGCCGACCTATGGCGCGCCGAACGATGAGGCCGCGGTCGATGCGCTGGCGGCACTCTTCCCCGATCGCCGCGCCGTCGGCGTCCCGGCGCGCGGGATCATCGCGGGGGGCGGCAGCTTCCATTGCTCGAGCCAGCAGCTTCCGGCATAATAGATTCATGACCCGCACCATCACCGTCGCCGCGTTGCAGCTTCCGCTGCCCGGCCCCGTCCAGCCCAATATCGACGCCGTCACCGCGCTCGTCGAGGAAGCGGCGGCAAGGGGCGCGCAAGTCATCCTGCCGCCCGAACTCTTCGAAGGCCCCTATTTCTGTCAGGTCGAGGATGAGGAATTGTTCGCGTCCGCGCGTCCGACCGCCGAGCATCCCAGCGTCATTGCAATGCAGGCGCTCGCCGCCAAGCTCAAGGTCGCGATTCCGACGAGTTTCTTCGAGAAGGATGGCCCGCATTATTACAACACGCTCGCGATGATCGGCCCGGACGGGGCGATCATGGGCACGTACCGCAAGTCGCACATTCCCGACGGCCCCGGCTATGAAGAAAAATATTATTTCCGCCCCGGCAACACCGGCTTCAAGGTGTGGGACGTGTTCGGGGCGCGGATCGGTGTCGGCGTGTGCTGGGATCAATGGTATCCCGAATGCGCGCGCGCGATGGCGTTGATAGGCGCCGAACTGCTGTTCTATCCGACCGCGATCGGCAGCGAACCCTATGACGCCGACCTCGACACCAGCCGAATGTGGCGCCGCGCGATGCAGGGGCATAGCGTGTCGAACTGCCTGCCGGTGATTGCCGCCAACCGGATCGGCAGCGAGGGCGCCGCCAATTTCTATGGCCACAGCTTCATCAGCGACGAATGGGGCGATCTGACGCAGGACTATGGCGCCAGCGAAACCGGAGCGCTGGTCGCAACGATCGACCTCGACCGCGCTGCGAAACACCGGGCCGGGATGGGGTTCTTCCGCGACCGGCGGCCGCAGCTTTACGGGCGGCTCGTCGAGGATATCTGATCACAGCCGAGGGGAAGAAAGATGGAATTACCCGACGACATCTTTACCGAACCCGAGAACGTTGATCCCGAAACGCTGGCGAACCTCGGCCCGCTCAGCCGTCTCGTCGGCATCTGGGAGGGGCAGCGCGGCGTCGACATCAACCCCAAGGCCGACGGTCCCGAAACCCGCAAATATTTTGAGCGGATCGAGATGCAGCCGATCGATCCGCAGGCCAATGGCCCGGAGCTATTTTATGGCCTGCGCTATCATCTGCACGTCAACACGCGCGAAGAGGAAATCAGCTTTCACGACCAGGTCGGCTATTGGCTGTATGAGCCGGCGACCGGGCTGGTCCTCCAGACGCTGGCAATCCCGCGCGGCCAGATTGCGATCGCGGCAGGCCACGCCGAGCCCGATGCGAAGCGGCTGGTGGTCAAGGCCGAGCGGGGCCAGACCGAATATGGCATCTGTTCGACGAGCTTTCTCGACGCCGCCTTTCGGACCGACCGCTATGAATTGACGATCGATTTCCACGACGATGGATCGTGGAGCTATGTTTCGGACACGATGCTGATGGTGAAGGGTCGCGACACGCTGTTCCGGCATCGCGACCGCAACACGCTGGTCAAGATCGCCGAACCCGATCTCAACCCTTGGGCGAAAATTTCGCGCGGCCCAGACCCGGCCAAGATATAGCCATCAGGTCTCGAAGTGACGGATGCTCTCCAAATCGGCGCGATCGAGCGGCTGGGTCAGCCACAGGCCGCCGCGGCCGTTGCGCGACCAGCGCACGATGGCGCGCCGCTTGACCCCGCCCGCCAGGATCAGGTCGAGCTCCTTGCCGACCTCGAAATGCCCGTCGTGCACAAACCCCGCGCCATGCTGTGACAGATCGACCAGCTCGATATTGCCGGTGCCTTCGTCCGTCACCGCCTGAGCGCGGCTGTGGACGGGCAGGCGCGGCTGGCGATATCCCGTCGCGCGCTGTTCGGCGGCGAGTTGCCTCAGCACGTCGGCAACATTGACCTCCTTGTCGAAAGCCACGCCGCAGCGCCCGTCGCGGGACCACACGACCGTGCCGCGCACCGCGACACTTTCCGACAAGGAAATTTCGAGCTTTTCGCCAATCTCGATCGCGACATCAGCGGCCAGCATCATGCCGCGATCGGACATGTTGCGAACCCGCCATAATCCCGCGTCACCGTTTCGAACGACCTTGGCAATCCGCCACACCGTCCGGTAGCGGTCGGCACCGCGGCGATCGGTGTCGGCGGCATTTTGCTCCGCAGCGGCATCGGCGATGCGATGTTGATTCATGTCATCCCCCCTATCGGAACAGCGCGCGACGGAAACGACAAGTCGCTATCGATGCTGGAAATACACATATCAGGCGCGACACCTATATCAGAAAATTCGTTTTAATTCAAAGCTGTTGAGGTTTGTAGTTAATTCAAATTCAACAACCTTGCCTAAGCCTTGCTCAGCCTTGATCGTCAACCGTGAATAAACTTTGTATTTTGCACATTTTAACGGTGGCAAAGCGGCGACATTAAGCGCCAAAGTGGAAGCATTGCGGGCGAAATGCCGCCTATTGCGGGCGCCATCCGCTATCGCGCGCCGCACGCTCCGCATCGGCATCGAGCGGTTCGCCCGTCATCATCGCAGCCGCCACCGCGGCGAGTTCGCCTGCCGACGCTTGCCGATAATCGCCGCGTCCTTGTCCGCGCTGGGTTCGCTCCAGCTGCCAGCGATCGTCATCGCGGCAGCCGATGCCATCGATCGTCGCGCTCTCGAAACTGCGGCAAAAGCGGCCGGTGCGGTCCCGGAAGCTGAGTCCGATCCGTACCGCAGCATCGGCCGGTTGGTTCGATGCCAGCCGGCTGTCGAGCGCCGCGGCGAGCGGACCCGATGCGACGAGCACACCATTGTCGCTCGCGACCTCGCCCGCGGGCAGCCACGGCCGCAGCCCGATCGTCAGGCCCAGCAGCAGCGAAGCGGCGAGTGCGCCCCAATGGATCGCGTCGAAACGCGAACGCTTCGCCGCGCGGCGGTCGCTCAAGCTCGTGTCGACATTATTAGCGGTGATCAGCAAGGCGCGCAGACGTTCTGGCACCGCCTCCTCGGCGACCGGCGCATAATGCGCGGTCAGTTGCGCCTTCAACGCGCGGTGGCGCGCGATCTCGGCCGCCAGCGCGGCGTCGTTCGCCGCCTCGCGTTCGACGCGCCGCGCGGTCAGATCGTCGAGTTCGCCGTCGACAAAGGAGGCAATGATGTCGGGGTCCACGCTCATGCGGCCTCTCCCAGATAATGCATCAGCGTCTCGCGTCCGCGCGCCAGCCGCGAGGTGACGGTACCGATCGGTACCTCCAAAATGTCGGCCGCCTCGCGGTACGCATAGCCTTCGACCAGCACCAGCATCACGACTTCGCGCTGTTCGTCGGGCAGCCGCGCCATCGCGCCGTCGACGTCGCCGCGCAGCGCCCCGGCCTCGACCTCGGCCGCGCCGTCGCCCGCGACCCGCGTCACGGCGTCGTCGATCGGACTATGGACGCCGCGGCGACCCGCGGCGCGGCGTTCGTCGATCCAAATATTGCGGGTGATGCGATACATCCAGCTATCCAGTCTTGTTCCGTCTTGCCACTGATCGCGCGATTTCAGCGCGCGTTCGATGGCCGCCTGACACAAATCGTCCGCATCGCTCGGGTGACGCGCCAAACCGCGCGCAAACCGGCGTAAGCGGGGTAACAGGGCCACCAGTTCCTCTTCGAAGCGCATCGTCGCCTTTTCATCATGTCCGGGGAAGAAACGACACCACCCTATCGTTTCTTCCGCGACATGCTAAATTTTTCCGATACGCCCCTGCGCTGGCCTTGGCGCGGGGCATGGCCAAGGAAATACCGTGCGACGTTCGCCAGTCCTGATTGTAATGCTGACCCTGCTGCTGGCCTTGGCCGGGCAGCGCGGCGCGGCGCAGATTGCGCTGCCCCAAGTCCAGATCCCCGACGCGGCGCGCGTCCTGCCAGCACTGCCCGACGTCGGCGCCGAACCGCTCATCGCGGTCGGCGATACGCTGGCGCAGGCACGCCTCGACCGGATCGCCGGTCTGCTGCGCGAGCGCCGCGACCGCATCGAACCCGACCGCAATGGCCAACCGGCGGTACGCGGCGTACTGATCGCAACCGGCATCAACGACCCGATGATCGCCCGCGCGCGCGAAGGTGGCTTCGCACTGATCGACCGCGAGCGAATCGACGGGCTCGATCTCGACATCGCGCGCTTTGCAGTCCCGAGCGGACAAAGTCTGGCGCGCGCGCAAAAAAATCTCGCCAAGCGCCTGCCCGAAGCCGAGATCGACGTCGATCATCTCTATTTCACCAGCGGTCCAGGCGGTTTGCTGCCAGCCACCGCGCTGGCCACCGCACCCGCGCCATCATCGTCGAGCGCACCGCTGGGGCTGATCGACGGCGGCGTCGCCGCGCATCCATCGGTCGCGGGCCGCGTCGAGCAGCGCGGCTTTGCCAGCGGCGCCCCCATCGCGAGCCGTCACGGCACCGCGGTCGCATCCTTGCTGATCGGCGACGGCGCCGTACGCAGCGCGGCGCCGGGGCGGCGCCTGGCCGCGGCCGACGTCTATGGCAGCGATCCGGCGGGCGGCAACGCGAGCGCCATCGCGCGCGCGCTCGGCTGGCTCGCCGAGCGCGGGGCCGCGGTCACCACGATCAGCCTGGTCGGCCCCGACAACAAATTGCTCGCGGTCGCCGTGTCGCGGGCCCAGCAGCGCGGGATGCTGATCGTCGCGGCGGTTGGCAACGACGGCCCCGCGGCGCCGCCCGCCTATCCCGCCTCCTACAAGGGCGTTTTTGCGGTGACCGGGGTCGATGCTCGCGACCGCGCCCTGCCCGAGGCGGGCCGCGCGCTCCATGTCGATTTCGCTGCCCCCGGCGCTGCTGTGCTCGCCGCCACCGGCGCGGCGACGACCGATCGACTGCGCGGAACATCTTTTGCCGCACCGCTGGTAGCGGGGCGGCTGGCGCAGCATTATCGCGCACCGGCAACCGATCGGATCGCCGGTGCGGTCACTGCGCTGGTGCTGGAAGCCCGCGATCTCGGCAAAAAAGGCCGCGACAAAATCTATGGCCACGGCCTGATTTGTGGCGGCTGCGGCGGCCGCTGACCCCGACCGAAAAATTTTTCGGAAGAAATTCCCACACGCCATCGTTCTCTTGTCAGGCCCACCCCCTCGGGCCGCAAATTCAGGAGAAGAGCAATGGCAAAACATATCTTCATTTCGGCTCTCGCGATCGCTGCGTCGGCCATGACCATTTCAGCCCCGGCCTCGGCGCAGCTGCTCGGCGGCAGCGGCGGGCTTGGCGGCGGCCTTACGGGCGGCCTTGGCAGCACGCTTGGCAATCCGACCGGTCCGATCGGCGGCAGCCTCGGCAGCGCCGGCGACCTGACCGGATCGGGCCGCGGCGATGCCAATGTCGATCGCCGTTCGGGCCGCGTCCAGGGCAAGGGCAGCGCCGATGCCAATGGCCGCGGTTCGGCCAATGGCAATGGCGACCTGCTCGGCAACAGCATCGGCGGCGGCGCCAATGGATCGGGTAGCGCGACGGGTAGCGGCAGCGTTGATGCACAGGCGGTCGGCACCGATTTCGTCGGCCAGACTGCGCGTGGCGCGGTCGGCACCGCCCGGGGCACCGCTTCGACCGCCACCGACACCGCGCGCGGTGCGGTCGGGACTGTCCGCGATCGGACCGGCGGCGCGCTGTCAGGCGTCTCAGGCAGTGCCAGCGGCGCTGGATCGGTCGCGGGCAGTTTTCAGGGGAGCTTGGGCCAGCTCGCCGCGGCAGGCAGCGGCGCGGCGACCGGTAACGGCATGTTCGCGGTCGAACCCGGCATGCCCGTCACCGACCCGCGCGGCAAGGTGATCGGTCATGTTCAGGAACTGCGCCAGACCGGCCGCGGCGTCGTGCAGGCGGTAACCGTCGAAGTCGGCGACCGCGTCGCGACGCTGCCCGCCGCCAGCTTCGCCGGATCGGGCGACGTCCTGGTGACCGGCATGACCAAGGGTCAGCTGAAAAAGACCGCCGAGCAGCAGGAAGCCACCGCGGAATAAGCAATCAGTACGGGGCGACCGGCGGTGACCCCAAGCACGCCGGTCGACACCTTGGCGGGCCGCGACGCGGTCCGCCATTTTTTAAGCGGCGTTCGCGGCGTCGAATATCTGGATGATGGTGCCCCTGGCCGGACTCGAACCAGCACTCCTTACGGAACCGCATTTTGAGTGCGGCGCGTCTACCAATTTCACCACAGGGGCCCGTGGACGGCGCCTTGATCGGGAACTGATTCCCACCGGGCGACCGATGCGGAGGAGCCGTTGCCACAGAAAGGTGGTTTTAGTCTAGTGGATAAGCGGCATCATGCATAAGACGGGTGCATGACCGAAACCACCAAGGCAGCCCCTGCCCGCTCCGCTTCGTCCGCCGCGCCCGCCAAAACCGGGCCCGCCGCGCCCTTCGGTCCGGGCCGGATCGCGATGGCGGCGGTGATCGTCATTGCGATCATCGGCGTGGCATGGCTGGCCATCACCCTCACCCGCTTTTTTATGCTGGTGTTTGCAGCGATCGTGCTGGGCGCGATTTTCGATGCGATTGCGAGCTGGCTCGTGCGCCGCACCGGTATGAAGCGCGGCTTCGCGCTTGCCGGGTCGGTCGTCGGGATCATCGCCGTCTTTGCCGGTGCCTTCATATTGTTCGGATCGCAGCTCGCGAACGAAGTCGACACGATCCGCCAGCAGGTTCCGCGCGCCCTGCAGGGGGTCGAGGCGTTCCTGGACCGTTACGGCCTGGGCGAGCGGGTGCGCGAACTGGCCGAAGTCGGCGGCAACGACATCTCGCAACTGGCGTCGCAAGCGGGCGGCTACGCCCTCGCGGCGGGCAGCGGGATTGCCGACTTCGTGCTCGTGCTGGTTGCCGCAATCTTCCTCGCCAGCGATCCCGCCACCTATCGCCGCGGCCTGCTGCTGCTGATGCCCGCCAAGGCCGAAGAGACCGCCGCGCTGGCGCTCGACGACGCGGGGCGCGGCCTGAAGGGCTGGATGGTCGGCCAGGCGGTATCGTCGCTGGTCGTCGCGGCGCTGACGTGGGCGGGGCTCGCGCTGCTCGGCGTCCCTGCCGCGGGCGGGCTCGGGCTGATCGCGGGCTTGCTCGACGTCATTCCGATGATCGGCCCGATCATCGCCGGCATCCCCGCGGTGCTGCTCGCCTTCACCGTCTCGCCCGCGACCGCGCTGTGGACGCTCGTCCTGTTCCTTGTGATCCAGCAGTTGCAGGGCAATTTCCTGCAACCGATGATCCAGAAACAGGCGGTCGACGTGCCGCCCGCGGTGCTGCTGTTCGCGGTGGTCGCGGCAGGGGTTCTGTTCGGCTTCCTCGGCGTGCTGCTCGCCGCGCCGCTGACGGTCGTGGTCTATGTGCTGGTGCAGCGGGTGTATGTGAAGACGCTGCTGGGCAAGGATATCAAGATCGCCGGGGCGGATTGAGTCCTCCCCTCCCTGCAAGGGAGGGGTCGGGGGTGGGTGCGCGCGACTGCGCGCTCAATAGGATTTTCGCCGCCGGATGAAAAAGCGGCGGAGGAGGCATCGAGCCTCCACCGCCGCTGACCCACCCCTGACCCCTCCCTTGCAGGGAGGGGAAGAGGTTATTTCTTCAATTCCTTCGCCAGCGTCTTCGCCGTCGCCTTGCCATAGGGGGGCTTGAAGCCCGCCAGCCCGGCGACATCCAGCTTCGGCTGCCGATACACGGCGCGGGCATGGCTGAAGGTGCGGAACCCGTCGACGCCGTGATAATTGCCCATCCCCGACGGCCCGACCCCGCCGAACGGCAGATCCTCCATCGCATTGTGGAACAGCACGTCGTTGACCGTGACCCCGCCCGAGATCGTCCGCGTCAGCACGCGATCCTCCTCGCTCTTGTCCTGCCCGAAATAATAGAGGCCGAGCGGGCGATCGTTCGCATTCACATAATCGATCGCCTCGTCGATCGTCTTGTACGTCTTGACCGGCAGGATCGGGCCGAAGATTTCCTCTTGCATCACCTTCATGTCGTCGGTCGGGTTGCGCACGATGTGCAGCGGCATCTTGTGGCCGTTGGCACTCGCGAAATCTTCGTTCGCCGGATTGACCTCGATCACCTCGGCGCCCTTTTCGCGCGCATCGGCCAGATAGGATTGCAGCCGGTCGTAATTGCGGCCGTTCACCACCGAGGTGTAATCGTCGTTGGCGAGCAAGGTCGGGTAGAGCGCGGTCGCGCCCTTGGTGACGCTGTCGATGATCTCGCCCTCCTGATCCTCGGCGACGAGCAGATAGTCGGGGGCAAGGCAGATCTGTCCCGCATTCATCATCTTGCCCAGCGCGACGCGCTGTCCGACCAGATCCTTGTTCGCGCTGCGCCCGATAAAGGTCGGCGACTTGCCGCCAAGTTCGAGCGTCACCGGCACCAGATTGTCGGCGGCGGCGCGCATGATGTGCCGCCCGACGCTGGTCGCGCCGGTGAAGATCAGATGGTCGAACGCGAGTTTCGAGAAAGCGACCCCGACATCGGCGTCGCCGGTGAACACCGCCATCTCGCTCTCGTCGAAATATTCGGGCACCAGCCGCGCCATCAGCGCCGAGACATTTTCGGTGAACTCGCTGGGTTTGATCATCGCGCGATTGCCCGCGGCCAGGATGCCCGCCATCGGCACAAAGACCATGCCGACCGGGAAATTCCATGGCGCGACCACGCCGACGACGCCCTTCGGCTGATAAACCACCTCGGCCTTGGCGCCGAGCAGCCCAAGCGGGAAAGTCGGCTTGCGCTTCTCACCCTTCGCCCAGCTCGCCATATGCTTCTTGGCATGTTTCAGCGCGCTGACCGAGGGCATGATGTCGGTCATCAGCGTCTGTTCGCGGCTGCGATGCCCGAAATCCTCGCTCACCGCCTTGGCAAAATCCTCGGCATTGTCGACGAGCAATGCGATCGCGCGGTCGATGCGGTCGGTCCGCACCGCCAGACTCTCGGGCATCGCCGCGGTAAAGCTCGCCTTTTGTGCCGCGAGCACCTCGTGCATGCGCGCCGTTTCGCCGGCAATATCCTGCTTGATCGCGGTGGCCATGACCCGTCTCCCCTAATCCTCGTGCGGCCCCCGTTTTTTCACGCTGCGCGGCAGGTTGCAAGTTGAAACCGGCCACCCATCTCTACCCTGCCCCTTTCGCAAGTGCAGCAAAGACGCTAAGCGACCCCCCGACGCATTTCCCTTACGGAGTCTCTCGCCATGACCGCCACCGATCCCGTCGTCTTCCTCTCCTACGCGCGCACCCCGATGGGCAGCATGCAGGGCAGCCTGTCGGACGCGAGCGCGACCGACCTTGGCGCCACCGCGGTCAAGGCGGCGGTCGAGCGCGCGGGCGTATCCGGCGACGATGTCGAGCGTATCTATATGGGTTGCGTGCTGCCCGCCGGGCTGGGTCAGGCACCCGCGCGTCAGGCGGCGATCAAGGCCGGCCTGCCCAAGTCGGTGCAGGCGACCACGGTCAACAAGGTGTGCGGATCGGGCATGCAGACGGTGATCATGGGCGCCGAAGCGCTGGCCGCGGGCAGCGTCGACCTGATCGTCGCGGGCGGCATGGAGTCGATGACCAACGCGCCCTACTTGCTCAAGAAGCATCGTTCGGGCGCCCGCATCGGACATGACACCGCCTATGACCATATGTTCCTCGACGGGCTGGAAGACGCTTATGAGGCGGGCCGCGCGATGGGGACGTTCGCGCAGGACACCGCCGACGCTTATCAGCTCAGCCGCCAGGCGCAGGACGATTACACGCTGGAATCGCTGAGCCGCGCCAAGGCCGCGATCACCGACGGCGCCTTTGCCAACGAGATCGCGCCGGTGACGATCGCGGGTCGCAAGGGCGACGTCGTTGTCGATACCGACGAAGCGCCGGGCAAGGCGATGCCCGACAAGATCCCGACACTGAAGCCTGCCTTTGCCAAGGACGGCACGATCACCGCCGCCACCAGCTCGTCGATCTCCGACGGCGCCGCTGCCGTCGTGCTGACGCGCCAGTCGGTGGCGGAAGCGAAGGGCGCGAAGCCCGTCGCCCGCCTCGTCGCGCACGCCGCGCATGCGCAGGAGCCCAAGGATTTCACCGTCGCCCCCGTCGGCGCGATCAACAAATTGCTCGCCAAGACCGGCTGGTCGATCGGCGACGTCGACCTGTTCGAAGTCAACGAGGCCTTTGCCTGCGTCGCGATGTTCGCGATGCACGACCTCGGCATCCCGCGCGAGAAGATCAACGTGCACGGCGGCGCCACTGCGCTGGGCCATCCGATCGGCGCCAGCGGCACCCGCATCATCACCACGCTGATCGCGGCGCTCCAACGCCACGGCAAGACGCGCGGCATCGCCAGCCTGTGCATCGGCGGCGGCGAAGCCACCGCGGTAGCGGTCGAGCTGGTTTAACATACCGTCGCCCCCGCGAACGCGGGGGCCGCTGGCGGTTATATCCTTAAGCGCCGGTGTAAACCGTCTAACGCCCCCGCCTTCGCGGAGGCGGCGGCTTATCAAAATGGTTCCACGGCGCCGTCGCAAGTCGGCGCCGTTTCGTCGCATCCCCGCGACAAATTGCGACACTAATGTCCTGAAAATAAACGCGCCGTTCCGGAACAATTCAAATCGACTCGCGTAAATCTATCCTTGTCATCGGGCAGTCCCCTCCCCCTGACGGATTGAAAGGATAGACCAATGAAGACCAAGTTTCTTACCGCCGGGCTGATCGCGGCCCTGATGGTCCCGGGCGTCGCCGCGGCGCAGTCGCGTGGTGAAGTGCGCGACAGCCGTCAGGATTTGCGCGAAGAACAGCGCGAACTGCGCCAGGCGCAGCGCTATGGCGATCGCGGCGATGTTCGTGACGAACGCCGCGACGTTCGCGACGCGCGCCAGGAACTGCGTGAAGATCGCCGCGATTGGCGTCAGGAAAGCCGCTACCAGAATTATCGCGCGCCGTTCAAATATCAGCAGTTCCGCGTCGGCGCGACGCTCCGCTCGAACTATTACGCCCCGGCGTATCGTCCGAGCTATGACAGCCGCTGGGGCGTGCCGCGCGCCGGTCGCAACCTGACCTATGTGCGTCACTACAACGACCTGCTGCTCGTCAACGAGCGCAATGGACGGGTGGTGAAGGTCTACCGCAACCACTTCAACTGGCGCCGCTAAGCGCTAGCTGAAAATCGGCAACCGAGAAGGGTCGATGGGCAACCATCGGCCCTTTTTGGTACGACTATCGGAGGATTGTCGTCGCTCCCCGGAAATCCTAGCATGCGCATTCTGACCGGGGAGATCATGCCGTGAAAAATTTCGTTCTGCTTGCCGCCGTCGCCGCCTTGTCCGCCTGTTCGCAGCAAACCGAGGAAACGAAAGAAACCGCCGCGCCCGCCGAAACCACCGCTGCCGCGGTACCCGTGAGCACCGCGACACCGCCGGGCGAATATGAGGTCAAGATGGCCGACGGAACCATCGCATCGACCATAATCAACGCCGATGGCACCTATGTCGATGCCGATCCGAAGGGCAAGGGCACCAAGGGCAAGTTTGCGTCCAGGGACGGCAAGGACTGCTTCGATCCCGATGGCGACGAGGCCGAAACATGCTGGAGCGTCTCGCCAGCAGCCGCCGACGGCAGCTTTACTGCGACATCGCCCGACGGAACAACGGTCACGGTAACCCCGAAGAAAAAATGACCCCGATCGCCGGCCCTGTCGGGGGCGGCGTCAGTCACCCCAGATATGGTCGGTCTGGATCCAGCCCTTGCGGCCTTTGACGTCGAACAGGCACCACCCAGCGCTGCATTCGGTGATCCGCCCCACGACGCCCGGTTCGGCGCGATAGGCGACCGCCGCCGACGCGCTGGCCGCCTCGCGCAGCGGACGAATTTCCCCCGTCACGATCGCGGTGCGCGTGCGGCTGAGCAGCCGCGCCGCCATCCAGCCTTGCGTGCCGTCGGGATCCTCGATCTTGCGCCAGGTTTCGTGCCGCGCGACGACCTTGACCGGCAAATCCTTGCGCCGATATTCCCAGATCACCGGCACGTCGGGCGACGGCCCCTTGCGCATCCGCGCCTCGTCGACGCTGATCGACGCCCAATACGGCAGCTTGACGGGGTCGGATTGCGCCGATGCCGGTCCTACGGCAGCAAGGCTGAGCAAAATCGCGGCGATTTTTCGGCTGGTCATCGCCAACCCTTGTCAAAATCGGCGCGCATTATCAACCGGTCGCGGCGTCCAACCGCGGTGTCATCCACAGATTTGACCTCGACGGGCCCTTGACCCCTGCTGCGCGCCGCGCTCTATCGGCGGCCATGCCCGATTCATCCCGCCCCAAACGCCCGCGCGTCATTGTCACCCGCCAGCTGATGCCGCATGTCGAGGCGCGCATGGCCGAATTGTTCGATGTGGCACTGTCGGCGAACGACCATGCCTTTACCAAGGACGAGCTGAAGGCGGCGGTCGCCGACTGCGACGTGTTTGTGCCGACAGTGACCGACCAGATCGACGCCGACGTCATCGCCGCGGCGGGCGAGCGATTGAAGCTGATCGCCAATTTCGGCGCCGGGGTCGACCATATCGATCTGGCGGCGGCGCGCGCCAAGGGCATCATGGTGTCGAATACTCCCGGCGTGTTCACCGAGGATACCGCCGACATGACGATGGCGCTGATCCTCTCGGTGCCACGCCGCTTGGCCGAGGGCGAGAAGCTGATGCGCTCGGGCCAATGGGCCGGCTGGGCGCCGAGCGCGATGCTCGGCCACCGCGTCGGCGGCAAATTGCTCGGCATCATCGGCATGGGGCGCATCGGCCTCGCGGTCGCGCGGCGCGCGCGCGCCTTCGGCCTGTCGATCCATTACCACAACCGCCGCCGCCTGCCCGAAGCGATCGAGGAGGAATTGGGCGCGAGCTATCACGCCAGCGTCGATACGCTGCTGCGGATCAGCGACATCGTGACGCTGCACTGCCCGCACACCGCCGAGACGCACGAGATGGTGAGCGCCGCGCGGATCGGGTCGATGAAGCCGACCGCCTATCTGATCAACACCGCGCGCGGCGAAATCGTCGACGAAAAGGCGCTGATCGCGGCGCTCCAGACCGGCCGCATCGCGGGCGCCGGGCTCGATGTATACACCCACGAACCCGCGGTCGACCCGGCGCTGCTCGCGCTCGACAATGTCGTGCTGCTGCCGCACCTCGGCTCGGCAACGATCGAGGGCCGCGAAGCCTCGGGCGAAAAGGTCATCGCCAACATCCGCGCCTGGTGTGACGGCCATCGCCCGCAGGACCAAGTGCTCGAGGGTTGGGCTTAAGCCAATGTCGCTCCCGCGCAGGGCGTTTCAGAGTCACGTGCCTCTGAACGCGGCCGTCGTCGGCCTTGCTTGCTTAAACGAAAGCTCAAACCCTCCAGCGGCCCCCGCCTGCGCGGGGGCGACAGCTGTTAATCCCCCGTCAAAATCCGGTCGACGAGCTGCTTCACCGTCGGGGTGAAGTTGTTCGAGTAGAAGGGATCGGTCTTGAAATTGAACGCGGCATGCCCCGCAAACATCAGATTTTGCTCGGGATCGCCGCCGTGCGCGATGTCCTGCAGCGTTTTCTGGATGCAAAAGCTGCGCGGGTCGGCGAGGTAACCGGTGGTGTAGTCGTCATGGTCCTTCCACGACGAAAAACCGCAATGCGACAGGC
>VFQO010009066.1_pt1 | contig 36082 bp, 28 predicted proteins | sample 3512331 | NCBI WGS metagenome assembly VFQO01 (sample SAMN10412371, study PRJNA504923) | tailings metagenome | isolation source: Replicate 3 from Balatoc abandoned mine | place: Philippines: Itogon, Benguet | collected 2017-08-28 | reverse complement strand
CCCACCGGCGAGTGGACCGACGTGCAGATCGTCACCGTGGGACCGTGAGGCCGCGCTGGCGCGCGGAAAATCGAAGCTCGAAGCTCGAGGGCGCGGATGCCTGGCATCTTTTTCTACGGCGGGGATGGAAGCCCGAATTCAAACTGGAGCGTTACCCGCCGTTGGATGGAGCGTTTTATTAGCATTTAGGTTACCTGTGGTCGTTGATTTTCTCGAGATTTTTCATATTGGAGGAATCCACCATGCGACTGAACACAGTCTTCGACAAGAGAGCGTAAATGCCTAGCAGCACAATCACTCCGATGACCAAATAATACCAAGGAGCATTATCAGGAGAGACCGCGATGAATAGAAGGAAAAGTACGGTGGAACAAATCCCCATAAAACTGCCAATACCACACCCTTGAATCATCCCCTGAATCGGCTCATTCACCTGTTTGAACTGAGAGCCGCATTGGGGACACTTGTAGATCTCTCCAGGAACCGCTTCCTCCAGACTCGCTTTTAGTCCTTTGGAATCGCACTCCGGGCATGGAACAGGATGCATCATTCTTGCTAACGATTAAGCGCTGGCACCGCTGGGGCGGGGGTGAGCGTGGAAACGGGATAGCGGTTTAAAGTTACGGAAATCACGGCCGACAGAGTAGCCCCAGCGGTTGTCCAGCCGCGCCTTGTTGAACTAAGCCGCTCTGCGGCGTGGTGGATTGCGGGTGTCTTGAGCAAGCGGAGCGTCATGACTTTGGCGGGCTGATTTCAAGGGGATTTCTAGCAGTTTGCGGTCCCATGAACAACTCAAAACACACTGCCGCCCCGTTGTCTGCATCCGCCCTTTCGGTCCAACCCCCGCCCGCGCGCCGCTCCACCGAGGGGCGCAACGTCGCGCGCTTCCATCCCGGGGTGCGCCTTGAGCCCGGGCGCGATTACGCCGACCCGACCACTTACACCCATCCTTGGCCCTCCATGGCGGACTTCGCCCGCCACCTCGCGCTGGGCCAGCACGCGCCGCGCACCCGCCACTCCTACTACCACGACATGCGCCTGCTGCACCAGCACTTCGGCTGCGATCCCGCCGCGCTCACCGAGGCGCAAGTGGCCGACTACCTCATCCACGTCAAAATGGTCAAACACTGGCGGCCCAAGACCGTGCGCCAGACCGCCGCCTCCGCCCGCCTGTTCTTCGTGCTCTTCGATTTTTACTTTGCGGCATGTGGTAGCTCCAAGGTGAATGCGCTAAGTTCAGTCTTACCCGCTTGGGTGAAGCCAGTCATCAGTATGCCCGAGTTGTGAAGCCAGAAAATGTCGGGCACCCTTCCCTCACGAAACAAGCTCGTCATGCAACGTTCTCCTTCGGACGTCACGACAACTGCACACCGCCATAATTCCCTCTTTACCGTCTTGTCCTCTGTAGGAAGAACAAGTGACCGCATGTCGTCACGGTAGTGCTCGAAAAGACAGAGAACAATCGGGCTCTGATTCCCGAACCCTGTGATCAGACGCACGGTCATTTGGTTTCGAACAAAATCCTTCTCTGCTAACTCCAGTTCTAGCTCAGGGAGTCTCGTGACACCGTCCAATACATTCCACATAGATTTGTCACGGAAGGCACGAAAGAACGCTTCTGAGGATGTCTTTTTTGCACCGTGGCCAGTTGTAGAAATCACGCCATTTCCACCCTTTAGGATCGTAAAGTCTGTGACGGCTGTAGCCACGCTCTCTGGGCTTGTGGATTCTCAGCCTTCATAATCCAGAGAGGACTAGGCTCTCCTCCTGATCCTCCTCCACGTCTCAAGCGGAAGCCTACGAACCCATCAGTCTCCATCGCTTGAGAGAGGTAAAATGTCTCGTCTAAATCAAGGTCGATCAATAACGCCCGTCCCTTTACGGATAGACCTCTGAAGAATGCTTGATCGCCCATCTTTGGACGATTCAAGTATATCGGTTTGACTGCGTGTGTATCCGTCCAGTTGAATGGAACGTATCCGTTGGCCTTCCCAAAAGGAATAGAGTCCAAGCTTGCTCCGGTCTGCATAGATATGGCCTGCCTCTTAAAGGCTTCCTCTTTAGTCCTTCCAAAAACCGCTACACCCTGATCCATTGAAAAATAGTCGAGATCCCATCCGATTGGGAACTGAACGACATTACCGGTTGTCAAACTCATCCAAAAATATATCTGACGGTTCCCGTCGCGAGGCCAGGTCTCGCGGTCACCTCCTTCGATCATTAGGATGACGGCATCAACGTGTGGCACAGTGACATATGATTGAATCCGGGGTGCGAGGCTGCCCGGAATCGTCAGATTCGGAATCTTGAAGTCTGCCACTTTGGCGCTGTTGACTTCAATAGCGAAGGCATCTGTCTCAGTCGAATTGAGAAGTAACCAGACCCTTTCACCCGATGGGATAGACGCTATAATTCGCGTGTGTGATAGAGTGTTCAGCGTGACAATTCCTTTTGGTTGAGCTCCTTCGCCCATAAAAAGAGTATAAAGAGTGTCTCCTCGTCGTAGAACGAGCATATCCTTATCTTCGCAAACGAAGGCGTCATCCCATGCGCCGAGATCCCATTGGTTGGTCACTTCGCAGTCAAGTAACGGAGGTGCCTTCGAGTCTCCCGGTGGAGTCGATTCAGCATTCGCCGGAACCAAATGTGAGCATAGTATCTAGGCGATAAGCCCTAAAGATCTTTTCATCATTTTCTGCACAACGTTGTTTAGCCACACTAATTTGTCGAATGACAGTTTGTCCACCAAAACATGGCGTCGCGGATGCCTGGCCTCTCTTTCCTTTCTGAACCAACGCCAGGCGCCACTTTTTTCTTCCCCTTCCGCCGGGATTTCTGCTGCAATCCCTCCTGATAGGCTCAGGAGACGATTTTTGACAGAATGCCGTGCGCTTACATCCTGGTTGGATGATTCTCAGCTTTTTAGGAGAGGCGGTTTGCAACTCCGCATGTGCCTGGACATAGCGCGGGGTGCCGGAGTCGCTGGCTCATTCGCTGAGCAGGTTTGTGGTAAAAAGTTCCGCCGCTCCTTGGGAAACGGTGGGAACCTTCCCTCACGCTGCGCTCCGCGTTCCATTCTGCGTCCCCATTTTGCTGTCTATCCCCTTTATCCAGACAAACAGAATGTTCCCTTGCCGAGAGAATGCCCTCCATTCCTCGTATTTCTCCACCATGCCCTCCCAACCGAATCGCCGCTCCTTCCTCAAGCAATCCACCCTCGCCGCGTCCGCGCTCGGTTTCCCTTCCCTGCTGCGCAGCGCCAACGCCAACTCCAAACTCAACGTGGCCGTCATCGGGGTGGATGGCATGGGGTTTAGCGACATCAAATCCACTGGCGATCATGAGGCGGTGCGTTTCGTCGGCTTTTGCGACATTGACAGCACGCGTTTCACCAACGCCGACGCAGCCTACCCTGGGGTAGCACATTTCACCGATTACCGCGAGATGCTGGCCCAACTTGGTGACAAGGTGGATGGCGTCATCGTGGCCACCCCCGACCACAGCCACGCGCCCGCCGCCATGCAGGCGATGCGTTTGGGCAAGCATGTCTATTGTCAGAAACCGCTGACGCACACGGTGTGGGAGGCTCGTCAGATGCGTTTGCTGGCGGAAAAAACCGGCGTCATCACGCAGATGGGCAACCAGATCCACTCCAACATCGAGTACCGCCTCGGCACCCACCTGCTCAAAGAGGGTGCCATCGGCAAAATCAAAGAGGTGCATTCCTGGGTGGGGGTCACCGGCAACGAGCGCACCAAGCTGTTGGAACCCCCAACGACCGCTGCCTCCGTGCCTTCCCATGTGAACTGGGATTTATGGATCGGACCGGCGCCGATGCGCGATTACGCGCCGGTTTATCATCCCTTTGTCTGGCGCGACTGGCAGGATTTCGGCGGTGGCGCGCTGGGCGACTTCGGCTGCCACATCCTTGATCCCGTCTTCACCGCGCTTGGCCTCAACGCGCCGCTGACCGTCGAGGCGCGCAACAGCGGCATCAACCGCCACATCTGGCCCACCACTCAGCGCATCGAATACGTGTTCCCCAGCAACGACTTGATCGCTGGCGACACCTTGAAAGTCACCTGGACCGACGGCGGTCTGCGCCCGGATCGCAAGCTGGCGAAGATGCCGCCCGAACTCGACCTGCCCAAGAGCGGCTCCCTTTTCATCGGCACAGAGGGCAACATGGTGCTGGCCCACGTCGCCGGACCGCGCCTGTACCCGGTGGAGAAATTCCAAGGCTTCTCCTACCCCAAAGTCGAAAGCTTCAACCATCGCCACGTCTGGGTGGATGCCTGTATCGCCGGCAAAAAAACCAGCGACGGCTTCCATTACGCCGGGCCGCTGGCGGAGACGGTGCAGCTCGGCAACGTCGCCACTCGCCTGGCCACGGGCGGCGAGATTGACCGCCGCACGGGCGCGCCAGTCGAGTCCACCCTGATCGAGTGGGATGCCGCCAACCTCCGCATTCCCAATCGCCCCGACGCCGAGCCGCTGCTCAGCAAAAGCTACCGCGCCGGCTGGGAGATCGAACCGGCGTGAACCGCTGTAGCGGCGCGACTATGACCGCCGGATTTTAAACTTTTTCACAACGCCACCCCCAACAATCCAGCGACGGTCATAGACCGCCGGTACACGGTGCTTCTCATGTTCACCGCCAAAGCCCCCGAAAAAAGTCCGCATTTCCGGTTGAGCGGCGGGGGATTCCAGTCAAATTAGCCTTCCGTTCATCCGAATGCTCGCGTGGCGGAATTGGTAGACGCGCTAGATTCAGGTTCTAGTGAGTAACATCGTGGAGGTTCGAGTCCTCTCGCGAGCACCACGGCAACACCGCCCCGCCGGGCGGTGTTTCTTTTTGGGCGCGGGCCACGTTTTCCCATCATGCAGGACGCCGGATTTGTGAGAGCAGCTTTTGCGGGCATCGCCCGCCGCTATGTGCTGGCCAATCATGTGCTCAGCCTGGGCATTGACGTCTGGTGGCGGCGTGCCACCGCCCGCGCGGTGGCCGCGACCCGTCCGCGCGACCTGCTCGACCTTGCCACCGGCAGCGGTGACCTGCTGGCCGCGATAAGGGAAGTCTGCCCGGACACGCAGGCGCTCGGCGCAGACTTCTCCGTTCCCATGATGCGGGAGGCAAGAAAGCGCGACCTGCCCCGTCTGGTGGCCGCCGACGGATTGGGGTTGCCATTTCATGACGCCAGTTTCGACGCGGTGACCGTGGCCTTCGGGCTGCGCAACATGGCGTCCTGGCCGCGCGCGCTGCAGGAGATGGCGCGCGTGCTGCGGCCTGGCGGGCGGCTGTTCATCCTCGATTTCGCGCTGCCGGCCATGCCCGGAGTGCGGCAGGCCTACCTGTTTTATTTGAAACGCATCATGCCGCGCATCGCAGGCTGGATCACCGGCCAGCGCGAGGCCTACGAGTACCTGTGCGGCTCGATCGAGCGCTTTCCCTCCGGTCGCGACATGGAGACGCTGGCAACCGCCAACGGCTTCGCCTCCTGCCAGACTCAACGCCTCACTTTCGGAATCGCCTGTTTGTACATCGCCGCCAAAGCCGGGTGAAAAAACGACTGGTGGCAGGGGGGAGATTTGAACTCCCGACCAAGGGCTTATGAGTCCCCTGCTCTACCCCTGAGCTACCCTGCCGATGCACCGACGCCGCGTTTTGCGACCAGGAGATTGTCAAACTAGGCGAAGACCTTTGAGTGTCAAGCGCCCGTGAAGACGAACCATGAGTTTGCGCGCGCCGTCCTCAAACCATGCCCGCCATCGCAACTGGCAGCGGTTCCACACTGGATTGCGGGCTTTGAAAAAAGTCCACGCGACCGGACGTGACATCGTAGAGGCAGCCGACGATGGCGATTTTCCCCTCCAGCACCAGCTTGTCCAAAGTGGCGCTGCGCTCGCGGATGACGCGGATGGTGCGGATCACATTTTGGCGCGACATCTCGTTGGCAAAGGCCGCTTTTTCCCCGCTCGCCCACTGGTCGGGCTGCTTGACCGCGCGCGGGTCGATGGCCTGCTGGATCTCTGTCACGAGACCGTCCAGATTGCCGCAGGGAGTGGCCTCGCTGGCTTTCTTCGCCGCCGCCAACAGGTCCACGGCGGCATTCACAGCCCCGCAACTGGTGTGCCCCATGACCACCACGAGTTTCGAACCGACCACGGCACAGGCGTACTCGAGACTGCCCAGCAGTTCGTTGGTGGCGATGTTGCCCGCCACCCGCGCGCTGAAGATATCCCCGAGACCGAGGTCGAAAACCACCTCCGCCGGCGCGCGCGAGTCGATGCAACCCAGCACCGCCGCCATGGGATACTGGCCTGCGGCCGTCGCGTCCACCACACGGTGATGATCGCGTGTCAGCGGGTTGCCGGACAGGAACCGTTCGTTTCCTTCTTTCAAGAGCTGCAACACCCGCTCCGGCGTCAGGTCCTGCTGCACGTCTTTGCTGGTGAAGTCCACATACTGAATCTGATCCTGCAACTGCGGATAACGATCGCGGAAACCTTTGAAACTGACCGTCACACCGAGCGCCTTGCTGGTGGTGTCGCGGAAGTCGGTGATCAGGTCGAGCACATCTGGATCGATGAAGTCGGTGTTTTCCGCGTCCAACAGCAAATGCCCGCCACGCGGCACGCTGCGCAGCGCATTCTCCAGGGAGGCGCGGCTAAGAAAGCTCACCTGATTCGCCAGTATGATGTGCATCACATCGCCACTGACGTGTTTTTCCATGACGCGCCGCACGGGACGGCGCGCGTTGTTGTGCAGGATGAAGGCAATGGACACCCCAAGACCAATGAGCACACCGACGAGCAGGTCGGTGAACACAATCGCCACAATGGTGATGATGAAGGGCAGGAACTGCAGCTTGCCCTCGCTCCACATTTGTTTCATGAGCGCCGGGCTGGCCAGCTTGGTGCCGATCATGAACAAAATGGCGGCGAGCGCGGCCAGCGGAATTTCATTGAGCATCGCCGGCATCAGAATCACGCAGCCGAGCAGCAGGATGCCGTGCCAGATCGCGCTGACCTTGGTTTCCGCCTTGGCATTGATGTTGGCGCTGCTACGCACAATCACGCTGGTCATCGGCAAGCCGCCGACCAGGCCGGAAACCATGTTGCCCAATCCTTGCGCCAGCAGCTCACGGTTGGGGGGAGTCACCCTCTGCTTGGGGTCGAGCTTGTCCACCGCCTCAACGTTCAAAAGCGTTTCAAGGGAAGCCACGACCGCGAGCGTGATTGCCGCCAAATAAACCGCCGGATTGCCCAGAATCGACCAGTCTGGATGAATCAGCGCTTTGGACACAAAATCCGCGGGCCCCTCGGTAACAGGCACCGCCACAAGATGGCTGGCATCGATGGCGAGGTTGCCGCCAAACTTGCGGAAAAGCTGATTGAGGCCAACGGCCACCAGGACCACCACCAACGCCGACGGCACCGGCAGTTTTTTCAGCACCTTGACGCGGTCCCAGCCGATGATGAGGATCAGCGAAACGATGCCCACGATCAATGCGCCCGGCTGGACATTGGAGAGCGAGGCGATGAGTTCGGTGAAGGTGTTCTGGCCGTCAATCTGTTGGAAGGACTTCTCCCCCATGGGATCGGCGTCATATCCCACCAAGTGGGGAATCTGCTTCAACACAATGATAATGCCGATCGCCGCCAGCAATCCCTTGATCACACTCAACGGGAAGAAGGCGGAAATGAAGCCGGCTCGAAAAACGCCGAGCAACACCTGAATCACTCCCGCCAGCACCACCGCCACCAGGAAGGCCTCAAACGAGCCGAGCGTGGCAATCTGCGCCGCCACCACCGCCGTCAAACCCGCCGCCGGACCGCTCACGCTGGTGTGGGAACCGCTGAGAACCCCGACCAGGATGCCGCCGACAATGCCGGCGATGATGCCCGCGATGGGCGGCGCGTTCGAGGCCAGGGCGACACCGAGGCAAAGCGGCAGGGCCACCAGGAAAACGACCAGACCCGCAAGCAAGTCTTTGGGAAGATGGGCGGTGAGAGAGGGGGAACCGTTAGTCATACCAGGTTTTGGGGTCTTAATTTAAGGTGTGCGCAGGATTGACAACCAAGCCGTTAAAAACGCCAGACGACCCGTCGCCGCGATTCCGAAGATACAAACTAAGAGTTAGTTTTCAACTAACCAAAGCCTCTTGCCTCGTAATTATGGGCCAATGACGCTTCCGTTCCCCTCAAAGTAAAATCGCACAATTCCTGATTTTAAAGACATTACGTAGCACATCCGGCATTGCGTCTCTACTGCTTTGCGGCAACCTCTGCCCGTCCACCCCTCCCCTTCCATGGCAGCTCAACTACCGAAAAACTACGTTCAAAAGGACATCATCGCCGGGCTGGTCGTCTTCCTGGTGGCGGTGCCTCTCTGCCTCGGCATCGCACATGCCTCCGGCGTACCCATCATCGCCGGCATCCTGGCCGGGGTTATCGGCGGGATCGTCGTCGGCGCGCTGAGCGGCGCGCAGATCAGCGTCTCCGGCCCCGCCGCCGGCTTGACCGCCATCGTGCTGGCGCAGTTGGAAAAGTTGGGCAGTTTCGAAGCCTTCCTGCTGGCCCTCTTTTTTAGCGGCCTCCTGCAAATCGCCTTTGGCGCCATGCGCGCCGGCCTGCTCGCCAACTACTTTCCCACCAATGTCATCAAAGGCCTGCTCGCCGCCATCGGCGTCATCCTCATCATGAAACAGGTGCCCCACCTTGTCGGGCACGACCCTGACTACGAGGGCGACATGTCCTTCCACCAGCCAGACGGCGAGAACACTTTTTCTGAAATCATCATTGCCTTCCAACGCTTCCTGCCCGGCGCCGCCTTTGTGGGCCTCAGTTGCCTGACTTTGCTGATCGCCTGGGACCACAGCCGCCTGAAGAAAAGCCTCTTCCCCGCCCCGCTCGCGGCGGTCATGCTCGGCGTCATCCTCAACGAATTGCTCCGCCAAAGCGGTTCCGGCTGGGCCATTGCCGACTCCCATCTCGTTCAGGTTCCGATCCTCGGCGAGGAGACTGGCTGGTCTGAGATCTTCCGATTTCCCGACTTTGGCCAGTGGGCCAATCCGAACATCTATCTCGGCGCCGTCACCCTGGCCATCGTCGCCTCCCTGGAGACCCTGCTCAATATCGAGGCCACAGACAAAATTGACCCTTACAAGCGCTTCGCCCCGCAGAACCGCGAACTCTTCGCCCAAGGCGTCGGCAATTCCCTTGCGGGCCTTGTCGGCGGCATGCCCATCACCTCCGTCATCGTGCGCAGCACCGTGAACGCCAACGCCGGCGGCGTCACCAAGCTCTCCGCCATCGTGCATGGCGTTCTGCTCGTCATCAGCGTCTTTTTGCTGCCGGAGTGGCTGAACAAAATCCCCCTCGCCGCGCTTGCCGCCATCCTCGTCGTCACCGGCTACAAACTCGCGAACCCCGGCGTCTTCAAATCCATGCATGCCGAGGGCCGCAACCAGTTCCTGCCCTTCATCATCACCCTGCTCGCCATTGTCTTCACCGACCTGCTGATTGGCATTCTTATCGGCCTCGCCGTCAGCCTGCTCTTCATCCTGTACAGCAACCTGCGCCGTGGTTTCCGCATCATCCTGGAGAACCATGTCGGCGGCCCCGTCACCCGCCTCGAGTTCGCCAACCAAGTCAGCTTCCTCAACCGCGCCCAACTCGCCACCACTCTCGCCGATTTTCAACAGGACGACCAAGTCGTGCTCGACGCCCGCACCACCGACTACATCGACCCCGACATCCTCGGCTGCATCCGCGAGTTCAAAGACGAGCAGGCGCCCGCGCGCGGCGTGCAGGTCAGCCTCGTTGGCTTCAAAGACCGCTATCCCATCGACGACGAAATTCAGTACGTCGATGTCAGCACGCGCGACGTGCAGGCCCAGCTCACGCCGCAAAAGGTGCTGCGACTGCTCAAGGAGGGCAACGAGCGCTTCGTCAACGGCCAGCGCCTGCACCGCGACCTCGTCCGCCAGGTCGATGCCACCTCCGACGGCCAGCACCCCATGGCCGTCGTGCTCGCCTGCATCGACTCCCGCATCGCCACCGAAATGATCTTCGACCTCGGCCTCGGCGACATCTTCTCCTGCCGCGTCGCCGGCAACATCGCCGGCACCAAGATCCTCGGCAGCATGGAGTTCGCTTGCAAAGTCGCCGGCGCCAAACTCATCCTCGTCCTCGGACACACCCGCTGCGCCGCGGTGCAGGCCGCCTGCGATTTGGTGGAACAAGAGACCGACCCGGGCGCCGCCACCGGCCTGACCAATCTCGGCGCCCTCACCGGCCCCATCGGCGAGGCCATTCACCTCGAAACCGCAACGCGGGAGCATCGCCACGGCGGTAACGAGGACTTTGTCGATCGTGTGGCCGCGCTCAATGTGGGCGCCGTGATCGACTACATCAAGGCCAACAGCCCCGCGCTCAGCTCACTGATCGAGTCAGACACCGTCGCCATCCTCGGCGGCATGTACGATGTGCGCACCGGCAAGGTCACCTTCTTCGATCAGGAGAAACCTTCATTGGCCCCGCTCCTGGCCGGAGCAGGGGTCTGAGCCGGGCTGTAATCTTTTGATTCGAACTTCGGATTTCGATTTCCTCCCCCTGCCTGGAATTCCAGTCTTGCCTCCGGCGTGAAAGGCAGGCAAGAATCCGCGCATGTCCTCCTCTCCCAGCGCGACCGGCAGTCATGGCAGTCATCGACCCATCGTCTTGTCCCTGGTGCTGGCATTGGCGGTGGGCGCGCTGCTGCAGTGGCTCGCCTACCGCGGCGGCGGCGAGGCGCCGGGCTGGATCACCGGTTTATTGGAGGTGATGCGCTTCTGCGCCGATCTGTTTTTGCGAGCGCTGAAGATGATCATCGTGCCGCTGGTGGTGGCCAGCATCATCAGCGGCATCGCGGGCATGAAATCGCTGGACGGTTTCGCCCGCATGGGCCTCAAAACCTGGGCCTATTACCTGCTGGGCGGCCTGGCGGCGGTTTGCGTGGGCCTGCTGATGGTGAACTTGGTGCGACCCGGCCTGACCAACGGGCAGCCAAACCCGACTCTGCGGGCGGCGATGGAGGCCTCCCTGAGCGGGGACGCGGCGGATGAGATTGGCGCGGTCATGCAGCGCGCGGAAGGCGGCACCTCATCCCTGCTCGACATCGTGCGCCGGATGATCCCGACCAACGTCATCGCGGCCTGCGCGCAGGGGGATTTGCTGGCGATCATTTTTTTCAGCATCCTCTTCGCTGTGGCAATGGCGCTGCTGCCGGGCGGACCGCCAGTGGCGCTGCAAGACCTCTTCAACCAACTGACCGGGGTGATGACGCTGATCACGGTGTGGATCATGAAGTTCACCCCGATCGCGGTTTTCTGCCTGGTGGTGCCGACCATTGCCGAGGTGGGCATCGATCTGCTGCGCAACGTGATTCCCTACGTGCTGACAGTGATCGGCGCCCTGCTTTTCCACATGCTGGTGATCATGCCCGTCGTGATCAAAGTTTTCGCCGGACTGCCGCCGCGCGCGCATTTCCGCAACATGCGGGACTCGCTGCTCATGTCCTTTTCCACCGCGTCCTCCTCTGCCTCGATCCCGGTGACAATGCGTTGCCTGGAGCAAAACGCCGGCGTGTCCGAGCGGGTGACGAGCTTTGTGATCCCTCTGGGGGCGACGGTGAACATGAACGGCACGGCGCTCTATGAGTGCGTGGTGGTGGTCTTCGCGGCGCAGGTTCTGGGCGTGGACCTTTCCATCTCCCAGCAATTCCTCATTGTACTGCTGGCGCTGGTAAGCAGCGTCGGCGTCGCCGGCATCCCCGCGGCGAGCCTGGTGGCCATCATCATCATCATGCAGAACGCGGGCTTCTCCGAAGACATGATCAAGGCCTCGCTTGGTTTGGTGCTGGCGCTGGACCGTCCCATGGACATGGCGCGCACCGCGGTCAATGTCTTCAGCGACACGGTCGGCGCGGTGGTCATCGCACGGTCGGAGGGAGAGAGCCTCAAGGCAGATTGACGCGCCCGCAACCGCCGCCCTGAGCAGCGGCGGGCGTTGATGGCCAAGGGCCGGCAGACGAGGCGCAGGCAATTTCCCGCAAATTGGCCACACAAAAGCCCGCGAGGGCGGCGTTTGGATGCCGAAATACCGCTTGAAACCTCCCGTTTTCAAGGCCACAAGCCCGGCCCCGCCCGCCTCGTCCCCTGGGACGTTGTGACGCTGCCACCGGCTCACGGGCCGCGACTTTCCACCAACCTCACCGCGACAACATGATCCAAGTCCAAGACCTGAAAAAAGTATTCGGAACCAAGGTCGCCGTCGATGGCGTCTCCTTCAAAGTGGAGAAAGGGGAAGTCCTCGGCTTCCTCGGACCCAACGGCGCCGGCAAATCCACCACCATGCGCATGGTCACCGGTTATTTCGAGCCGACCGCTGGCACCATTTCTGTCGGCGACGTGGACATGCTGGCGGAGCCGGAGCGCGCCAAGAAATTCCTCGGTTACCTGCCGGAAAACGCGCCGCTATACTCGGACATGACGGTGGCCAGCTTCCTCGGCTTTTGCGCCGAAATCCGCGGCCTCACCGGCGCCGCCAAGTCCAAGGCCCTCGACCGGGTGCTCGACATGTGCTTCCTCGACAGCGTGCGCAACCAAAGCGTGGACACCCTCTCCAAAGGTTACCGCCACCGCACCTGCTTCGCGCAGTCCATCATTCACGACCCCGAAGTCCTGATCCTCGACGAGCCCACCGACGGTCTTGATCCGAACCAGAAGCACGAAGTGCGCGGCATGATCAAGCGCATGGGCGAAAACAAGGCCATTATCTTCTCCACCCACATCCTGGAGGAAGTGGAAGCCGCCTGCTCGCGCGCCATCATCATCGACCGCGGCCGCGTCGTCGCCGACGGCACTCCCTCCGAACTCAAGCTGCGCAGCCCGAATGCCGGCAGCCTGCGCGTCGTCCTGCGCGGCGCCACCGGCGCCGCCATCCGCGAGCAGCTCGGCCAACTGCCCGGCGTGCAGCGCATCGAGGCGGTGGACACCAGCGAGACCGGCCTCGTTGCGCGCGTCCTGCCCGGCAAAACCAAGCAGACCGCCGACATCGCCGCCGAACTCGCCGCGCTCGCCTCCGCCAAATCCTGGAAACTCGAGGAACTGCACCAGGAGGAAGGCAAACTCGACGAAGTCTTCCGCTCCATCACCCGTTCCGACACCGCCGCCTGAACCCGCGCCATCAACCCCCAATTTCCCGACCCATGAACAAGAACGACATCCAAAAAATCTGGGCCATCTACAAGCGGGAGTTCCTGAGTTACGTCAACTCCCCGGTCCTCTACGTCATCCTCGTCATCTTCCTGCTCACCACGATGGGATTCGCCTTTCTCTTCGGACGTTTCCTCGACGGCAACAACGCCTCTCTCGGCCAGGCCTTCTTCTTCTGGCACCCTTGGATCTACGTCGTGCTGGCGCCCGCCGTCGGCATGAGACTTTGGTCGGAGGAGCACCGCCTCGGCACCGTCGAATTGTTGATGACCATGCCCATCGCCCCCTGGCACGCCATTCTCGCCAAATTCAAGGCGGCGGCCTTGGTCTGGCTCATTGCGCTGGTCCTCACCTGTCCCATCGTCTTCACCGTGTTTTATCTCGGCCAGCCCGACCCCGGCCCCATCATCACCGGTTACGTCGCCAGCTATTTTTATGCGCTCGGCTGCCTCGCGGTGACTTCGGCCGTCAGCGCCTTCACCCGCAGCCAGGTCGTCTGCTTCATCGTCTCCGTCGCCTTCTGTCTGCTGCTCACATTGATCGGTTATCCCGGCATCGTGGACTTCGTCGTGCGCGGCATGCCCGGCTGGAGCGAGTCCATCGTGCGCTTCATCAGCTACCTCAGCTTCATGGACCACTTTTATGAAATGTCGAAAGGCATCTTCGTCTTCCGCGACGTGCTTTATTTCATCTCCGTGATGCTCGTGGCGCTCCTCATCACCGGCGCCGGCCTGCGCTCGAAACGCGCCTGAACCCCCCACATTCAACCCCAGCCCGACTCATCTCCCCATCATGAGCAGCTCATCGAAATCCTCCACCTCCGGCGCCGGCTTCGCCACCCTCCTCACCATCGCCATCATCGGCGTCGTCAATTACCTCGTAGGCGGCCTCGGCTTCGGCAATTTCCGCGTCGATGTCACCCAGGACGGTCTCTACACCCTCTCCAAGGGCACCAAAAACATCCTCGATCGCATCAGCCCGGACAAACCGGTCATCATCCGCTATTATGTCAGCACCGACGAGCGTGTGATGCCGCCCGTGCTCACCACCTATTCCCGCAATGTTCAGGATCTTCTGTTTGAGTTCCAAAAGGCCTCGAACGACAACGTCATCCTCGAAAAGCTGAACCCGAACCCGGACACCGACGACGAGGACAAGGCGCGCGAGGACCAAATCCAGGGCATGCAAGTCAACGCCGAGGGCGACAACATCTACCTCGGTCTCGCCATCCAAAGCGGCACTCAGCGGGAGGTCATCCCCTTCCTCAACCCCAACGAGGAAACCAAACTCGAGTACGATGTCGCCCGTGCCATCAACAAAGTCATCTCCACCAAAAAGCCTGTCATCGGAGTGATGTCATCGATGCCGGTGCAGGGTTCCCCCATGTTCCAGTTCCAACGCCAGCGCGGCCAGGAACCCTGGGCCATCATCCAGCAGTTGCGCCTCGACTACGAAGTGCGGGATGTGGACCTGTCCTCGGATAAAATCGACTCCGATCTCTCCGTGCTCGTCGTCATCCATCCGGGGGACATCCCTCCGCTCACCGAGTACGCCATCGACCAGTACCTGCTTAAAGGCGGCCGCGTGCTGGCCTGCGTCGATCCGCTGTGCTGGATCGGCCAGTCCTACAACGGCCAGCAAAACCCCATGACCGGCCAGTCCACGTTCGTGGCGCAAAGCTCCGATCTGCCCACCCTGCTCAAAAGCTGGGGTGTCGTGTATAACAAAGGCGAAGTCGTCGCCGACATGTTTTACCGCGGTAATCTGATGGGCCGCCAAAACCCGACGGCCCTCCAGCTCCCCACCGACGCCATCAGCAAGCAAAACCCGATCACCGAGGGCCTGCAATCCATCAGCATGATCTCCGCCGGCGCCCTTAGCGTCCCCTCCGGCGGCGACCTCAGCACCGAAGTCCTGCTCGAAAGCTCCGAGCAATCCGACATGATCGACGTGCCCACCGCCGAGAGCCTGCGCACCGAAGCCCTCCGCCAATTCACCGCCAGCGGCCGCAAAAAAGTCCTTGGACTGCGCCTCAGCGGCAAATTCAAAACCGCCTTTCCCGACGGCCCGCCCCAAGCCCCCGGCAGCGCCGATGGCACCGGTGGCGAGCAGGACGACGCTCCCGCTTCCCAGGCTGCCGGCACATCCGCCGCCGCGCCTGCCGCGCCCGCCACACCCGCGGCAGCGCCTCCCACCGCCGACGCCCCCGCGGAAGCGACTGCCGCCGAACCTGCCGAGGCGCCCAAACCCACCCTGCCTCCGGATCACGTCGCCGAGTCTTCCGGCGCGGATTCCGCCGTCGTCCTCTTCTCGGACGCCGACATGTTCTACGACGCCTTCGGTCTCAGCCAGGACCAGTTGACGGGCATGCTGGTCGCCATCAACTCCAACATCCCCCTCTTCCTCAACACCGTTGAGATGCTCAGCGGTGGTGGCGACCTGCTCGCCGTGCGCAGCCGCGCCAGCACCCAACGCCCCTTCATCAAGCTCGACGAAATGCGCGAGAAAGTGGAGGTCGAGTTTCGTCCGAAACTGCAAGCGCTGGAGAACCAACTCAACGAGACCGCCGAGAAAATCAGCACCATGCGCGTCAAACTCGACTCCAAGACCCGCACCCTCATCCTTGACCCCGAGCAGCAAAAGCAGCTTGAGGACCTGCAGGCCACCCAGGCCAAAATCAGCAAGGAAGTCCGCGAAGTGCGCAAGCAGCAAAACCGTGAGATCGACTGGATCAAGTTCACCCTCAAAATGCTGAACGTCCTGTTCATGCCGCTGCTCGTCATCGCCGTCGGTCTCATCCTCGCCATGCGCCGCCGCTCCGTCACCGCCGCGCGCTGACCCTTCCACGACCGCAAAGCCCACCCCCTCACTTCCCGATCCCGTCATGAAAAAATCGTTGATCCTGATCGTCGTGCTGGCCGCGCTCATCGGCCTGACCGTAATCACCAAAAAACAAAAGGAAGCCCGTCTCTCCGAGATCGCCCGCCGCGGCGTGCAAACCCGCGAGCTGCTGCTGCCCAACCTTGATGTCAACGCCATCAAGGCTGTCCAGATTAAAAGCAAGGACCACGAAGCCAACCTCCGCCAAACCGAAAAAGGCTGGGTCGTCGGCGAGCGCGACGGTTATGCCGCTGACTTCGACAAGCTTAGCAGGGCCTTGCTGGAGTTGCGCGAGACCAAGATCGCGGGCAAGCAACTGCTCGGCCGTGGCGCCTGGGCGGAAGCCGAGGTCCTCGAACCTGCCGACTCCGTCACCGAAGGCACCGGCACCCTCGTCAGATTCAGCGACGACAAAGGCGGCGAACTCGCCAGCCTGATTCTTGGCAGCGACGTGACCGTCTCCGGCACCAACAGTTCCGAATTCGGGCGCACTCCGCAAAAACTGGTCCGTATTCCCCAGGATGAGGACACCCTTTGGACCATCTCCGGCGGTCTCGGCAGCCTCCAGGCCCGCCCCGAGGACTGGCTCGACAAAAGTTTCCTCTCCGTGCAGGACATCAAGTCCGTCACCGTCACCCCGCCGAAAAAAGACGAGGCCTGGAAAGTCAGCCGCCCTTCCAAGGACATCACCGATTTCGCCCTCGAAGGCGCCCAGGAAGGTGAGGAACTGGACAGCAGCAAGCTCCCCCTCGCCAGCCTGCTCTCCGCCGCCAGCTTCAACGACGTGCAGACCAAGGCCAGCGCCGGCAGCCTCTTCAACGAGGCCAGCAAGGTACAAATCACCACCTTCGACGGCTTCACCTACGACATCCAGGTCGCCAAGCAGAACCAGGACGGCGCCGACAAGTTCTTCATGACTGTCGCCGTCAAAGCCGATTTGCCAACGGAGCGCAAAGCCGGCGAGGATGAAAAAGACGAGGACAAAACGCGCCTGGACGAGGAATTCAAAGCCGAGCAAGACCGCTTGAAGGAGAAACTCGAGAAGGAGCAAAAACTGGCCGACTGGGTTTTCGAGGTCGCCGAGTACACCATCAACAACCTGCTCAAAGTCAGGAGTGACGTGGTCAAAGCCGCCGAACCAGAGGAGGAACCCGAGGCTCCCGCCACCGGTGCGCCCATGTCCCTGCCCTCGTTGCAAGCCATTCCGGCCCCCACCCAGGAGAATCCCGCCGCGCCGCCTTCAGAAGAACCCGCCGCGCTCCCCGCCGGCGCGCCTGAATCGCCCGCAGCCGGCAAAGCCAAAGCCAAGAGCGCCGCCAAGGCCAAAACCGCCGAGAGCGCCCCCCTCAAACCCGCCGCCAGCGTCACCACACCCCCCGTCTCCATCCCCGCCGCGCCAGAGACGCCCAAAATCAAGCCCGCGCCCAAAGCCGACGCCAATCCAGCCGAGCCCCAGTAAGCCGCAGGCGGCGGTCCTCTCGCGGTTCAACTGCAGAATAGCGAGAGGACGCGCGGGCTAGTCCTCACCCTCCTCCTCATAGCCGCCCGCCTCGTGGTCGGCCTCGACACAGCGCTGGAGGGCGTCGAGAAACTCCTCGGCGATTTCCATCGGCAGCATGATCGTGTCCCGTCGCCCGCGCACATCCTCGGTGATCTTGATGAATCGGCCCCGGTCGTTCTCTTTCAAATCGAGAAAAAAAATCTTCCGGTCGCCGACTATTTTTTCAGAGTGCAGCGGCGCCGGCGCGCGCCGTTCGTCGTCATATTCGTAGTTCCTCATGCCCGATGGTCCTCCTCGCTTGCCGAAGTTTGGATTCGATTAGGGTTCGTTTCTGCTTCGGCTGGCATAGTAGAACCCGCCTCCGCCTTGTCAAACCTTCTCTGCGGGAGAAAATGTCAAAGCCTTCCACCACCACTGCGCTTCCATGAACCCATCCCCGCCCGCCTTCCCGCCCCCCAACCGCCCCGGCATCAAAATCTGCGGCCTCACCTCGCCGGTGCAAATGGATCCCATCGTCGCCGCGGGCGCGGACGCCATCGGCATCAATCTCTGGCCGCAGTCAAAGCGCCATCTCCCGCTCGCGCAGGCCGCCCCCTGGCTGCCCGCATGGAGAGACCGCGTCTTTCTCGTCGCCGTCGTCGTCAATCCCTCCCCACAGCTCCTCAGCGAAATCCTCGACTCCGCGCTTTTTCACGCCATCCAGCTCCACGGCGACGAAACGCCTGACGCCACCGCCGCGCTCATGACCCGCGGCGCGCGCGTCATCAAAGCCCTCCAGGTGCGCGACGAGGCCAGCCTCGACGCCATCAATGCCTACCCCTGCCCCGACATCCTTCTCGATGCCAGCAATCCCGGCACTTACGGCGGCGGCGGCGTCCCTTTCCCCTGGCATCTGGCTGCGCGCGCGCGCGAGCGTTTCCCGGACAAGCGCCTCATTCTCTCCGGCGGTCTGCGCCCGGACAACGTCGCCCAGGCCATCACGGAAGCGCTGCCCGATGCTGTCGATGTCGCCTCCGGCGTCGAGTCCGCTCCCGGCATCAAAGACCTCGCCAAAGTGCGCGCCTTCATCGCCAACGCCCGCCCTCGCTGAACTTCCTGTAGCCGGGAGCATCGACCCCGGCAGGACGTCTCCCCGCCTTCCCCCACCCTCGCGGGTCCATTCCCTGCGCCACATGAAGCCGTCCTTGCGCACCCTTGCGCTTATCCTGTGCGAACCGCGCGCCCGCCGTCAGATGCATGATGACAGCGCGACAAAGAATTCGTTCTATCCTCACCATGCCAGCCCGCCCTCGCGCCCTTCTCACGCTGTTGCTTGCCCTCGCGGGCAGTCTGCGCGCCGGCACCCCCGTCGGCGTGCCGGCGGCGACGCCCGCAGTGGACCCCGCCTTGCAAGGCGCCGCCTTGTTTGCCGCCACCTGCGCCGCCTGCCACGGACCGCAGGGCCAGGGCAATGAGCAACTGCGCGCCCCTTCCACCGCCTCTCAGCCCGCATGGTATGTGCTCAACCAACTCACCCAATTCCGAGAAAAACGCCGTGGCGCCGACCCGGCGGATCCGCAAGCCGTCGTCATGGCGGCCATCGCCAGCGCCCTCACCCCCGCGCAGATGGAGAGCGTGGCGCGCCACATCGAGAGTCTCCCGCGCGTCGCTCCCCAGATCGCCGCTGCCGAGGGAGTGGACCTGCGCGAGGGTCAGTGGCTTTATGAAACCCGCTGCATGGAGTGCCATCGCTTCAATGGAACCGGTGAACTCGTTTTCGCCAGCCCCCCGCTCATTGGCCTGCCTGGCTGGTATCTGGAGGCGCAATTGCAACATTTCCGCACCGGCAAGCGCGGCGCCGCCGCCGAGGATGTCAACGGCGCCAAGATGATCCTCTCCTCCCGCTTCATCGAAAGCGACCAGCAGTTGCGCGACCTGGTCGCCTTCATTCTCACCCTCAATCCGCCTGCGGAAAGCAATCCTTTTGAGTGAGAAAACACGTTTGCGGCGTATCCTGCCACACCATGAGATTGCCCGCCCTTTGCCTCCTCCTGCTCGCCACCACACTTGCCCACGCCGATTGGCCCGCCTGGCGCGGTGACAACACCGGCAGTGGAAAAACCAGCGCGCAGAATCTCCCCCTCACCTGGGGACCGGAGCAAAACGTCCGTTGGCGCGTCGAACTCCCCGAAGCCGGCAACTCCACGCCCGTCATCACAGGCGACCGCATTTTCGTCACCCAGCCTATTACTGCCGAGCACTGGCGCGGCCTCTATTGCTTCAGCGCCGCCGACGGCAAGCTGCTCTGGAAAAACGGCGTCACCTATGACAAGCCCGAACGCACCCACCGCACGAACCCGTACTGCTCCGCGTCCCCCGCCACCGACGGCAAGCTCGTCATCGCCTCCTACGGCTCCGCCGGCATCGCCGCCTACGACCTCGATGGCAAGCAGCTCTGGCATCGCGACCTCGGCCCCATCGACCATGAATGGGGAAACTCCACCTCCCCCGTCCTCCACGGCGGTCTTTGCCTGCACTACCACGGCCCCGGCCAGGGCGCCTTCCTCATCGCCCTCGACAAAACCACCGGCGAGACCGTCTGGAAGTGGGACGAACCGAACTGGGAACCCGGCCCCCGCACCGACGGCTTTCAAGGCCAGGGCAAAGGCATCATTGGCGCCTTCAGCACCCCCATCCTGGTCGAGGTCGATGGCCGCACGGAACTCGTCATGAGCTTTCCCCTCGAACTGAAAGCCTTTGACCCCGCCACCGGCCAAGTCCTCTGGACCGCCTCAGGCTTAAACCCACTCGTCTATACCTCCCCCGTCGCGCACGACGGCATCGTCGTCGCCCTCGGCGGTTATCATGGCAACTCCATCGCCGTCCGCGCCGGCGGCTCGGGCGATGTCACCGCCACCCATCGCCTCTGGCAGCTCGTCCGTCACAACGGCGGCATCGGCACCGGCGTCATCCACGACGGCCTCTACTACTACCACGACTCCGGCGGCATCGTCTGCTGCCTCGACATCGCCACCGGCGAGACCCTCTGGAAAGAGCGCCTGCCCGGTGCCGGCAAATCCTGGGGATCTTTCGTCCTCGCTGGCGACCGCATCTACACCCTCAGCCAGACCGGCGACACCGTCGTCTTCAAAACCAACCGCGCCAGCCTCGAAGTCATCGCCCAGTCCAACGTCGGCGAGCAAACCAACTCCTCCCTTGTGCCCAGTCAGGGTCACTTTGTCATCCGCACCCACAAGGCCCTCTGGAGCGTCGGCGCACAGCCTTAAAGTGAACGCGGCATCGGCCGCCACCAGCACGCCGCCCGCTTTTGCAACACCTGGGCGCCGGTCCGCTGGCGGCGGGGCGTTCTCAAACCGTCAGGGGAGATCGCCAACTCGCCAGCCAGGGCAAATAATCCCTTGTCAAAGCGGCGGATGGACGTAGTATGGCGGCCCGAATTCAACGGCGCGCGCGGTTAGCTCAGCGGTAGAGCACTGCCTTCACACGGCAGGGGTCGCAGGTTCGAACCCTGCACCGCGCACCATTCCGCGCGCGGGCTGGTTCAAATCGAGCCGCAGATGCTTTTGCCGGTGCTCAGCAAGTCGTCACAAGCCTGTTGCAGACGGGTGGCGAGGCCGGCCTCGCCCTTCTTCAGGTAACCACGAGGATCGTAGAGCTTTTTGTCCCCAATCTCGCCGTCGATCTTGAGCACGCCGTCGTAATTTTTGAACATGTGCTCGGCGATGGGGCGGGTGAAAGCGTACTGGGTGTCCGTGTCGATGTTCATCTTGATGACACCATAGCCAAGGGTCTCGCGGATTTCCTCCAATGGGGTGCCGCTGCCGCCGTGGAAGACAAGATCCATCTCCGCCGCCGCCCCGTGCTTGTCGGTGACCGCCTTTTGACCATCACGCAGGATGGTCGGTTTGAGTTTCACGGCGCCTGGCTTGTAGGAGCCATGAACGTTGCCAAAAGTGGCCGCGAACATGAAGCGGCCAATGCCGTTGAGGGCCTCGTACACCGTGACCATGTCCTCAGGGGTGGTGTAAAGCTTGTCGGCGGGCACGCCGGAGGTGTCGTGACCGTCCTCCTCGCCACCGACGACGCCGGCCTCGACTTCGAGTATGATGTCCAACTCGGCGCATTCCTTGAGCAGCTCTGTCGAAATCTTCATGTTTTCGTCAAGCGGCAGCTCGGAGCCGTCGAACATGTGGCTGTTGAACAGGTTGCCCCTGCCGGCGGCGCGGCGCTCCGCGGTGGCAGCAAGCAATGGCTTCAAAAATTTCTCCACCTTGTTCGGATGACAATGATCGGTGTGCAGGGCGACGAGCACATTGTAACGTTCCGCCAGCCGGTGGGTGGCCTCAGCCAGTACGATGGCGCCCAGGGCCATGTCCTTGACGGAAGTGCCGGAAGCAAATTCGCCGCCCCCAGTCGAGACTTGGATGATGCCGTCTGACTTGGCGTCAGCAAATGCCTTCAGCGCGCCATTGATCGTGGGCAGGGAAGTGACATTGATGGCAGGGTAAGCGTAGCCGCCCTTTTGGGCGGCGTCGAGCATGGCGCGATACTGGGCGGGGGTGGCAACGGGCATAATAGGGATGTGCTTGACTGGTCGAGCAGGATTCATGCCCTTGACCTGTCCGGTCGTCAAACTGGAACCCATAAAGCTGAAAAGTCGAGGAAACCGAAATATTTAAGCAAACCGAAAAATTGTCATTGCATCCTGAATCACAACGAATTACGGTAATTATAATGAAGCTGGCATCTCCCACAACCCTGCCCCCTACCGCCAAGGCCACCGCGCCCGTGCGGGTAAGGCGCAGCCGCCATCATCCCCGCGGCTGGGCGGTGCTTAGCGGCGCCCTGCTGCTAATGCTGGCCTTCTTGGCCTTTGTCTCATTCACTTGGTTCGCGGGCGAGTTGCTGCTCACAGGAGACCGTCTGAAGGGCATTTGTTCGCTGGCGTCCCTGGTTGTTTTTGGCGCCGCGCGTGTGCTGGCCTTCCTCAACAACCGCCACCTGACCTGCACGCTTTGCCATGGCACGTTGCTGCATGAGAAACGCTGCCGCAAGCATGCCGACGCCACCCGTGTCCCGGGCCTGTCCCACCGCGCGGCGACGGTGCTGAGCACACTCTGCACCGGCGGCTTCCGCTGCATGTATTGCGGCACGCCTTACCGGCTTCGCAAGTAATCAGACCCTCGAAAATCACTCATACGTCCTTTGCCCGGGCACAATGAACCGGCGCTGAAGGCTGATGTTGCCGCTATCCGTGAACGGCAGGCAGGACGTTGTTGACTCAAAGGATTGAGCGCAGTGGTGGGTGGAAAGGCATTCCGCCCATTTGCCCGCGGCGGAGGCACCGCCGGAGCCTGCCCCCGGAGACGAGGCCAGGCCGGCGCCCAGCATCCAACTCAAACCGCGTCCGTGGTCTGAGCGGCGGGTTCCGAGGGACCGGGCTCCACGGGAGTGGCGGAGAACTTGAGGCCGTTCTTGTCATCGTTGAGGCTGACCTGGACGTGATCGCCAGGCTTGACGTCGCCGCGCAGGACATGCTCGGCCAGCGGATCCTCGATGTGCTTTTCCACCGCGCGTCGCATCGGGCGGGCGCCGTATTGCGGATCGTAGCCTTCTTTGATGAGGAAGTCGCGGGCGGACTCATCGAGCGCAAGGTCGATCTTTTTGCTCTTGAGGCGGACCAGCACCTTGTTGACCTCGAGATCGACGATGGTGGTGAGCTGCTCCTTCTCCAGCATGCGGAAGACGACGATGTCATCGAGGCGATTGAGGAACTCAGGTTTGAAGAACTTCTTCGCCTGCTCGCCGATCTTGCCTTTCATGCCCTCGTGGTCGGCGGTGTCCTGTGACATCGCGCCGAAACCGAGCGCGGTCTGGCGCTTGATGGACTCGGCACCGACATTCGAGGTGAGGATGACGATGGTGTTCCTGAAGTCGATCTTGCGTCCGAAGTTGTCGGTGACCTGGCCCTCCTCCAAAATCTGCAGCAACAGGTGCATCACGTCCGGGTGGGCCTTTTCCACCTCGTCGAATAGCACGACCGAGTAAGGACGACGGCGCACCGCTTCGGAAAGCTGGCCGCCCTCCTCGTATCCGACATACCCTGGAGGCGCGCCGATCAGGCGGCTGGCGGTGTGTTTCTCCATGTACTCGGACATGTCGAGCTGGATGAGCGCGTCCGCGCTGCCAAACATGAACTCGGCGAGGTTTTTGGCGAGGAAGGTTTTGCCGACGCCGGTGGGGCCGAGGAAAAGGAAGGAGCCGATGGGGCGCTTGGGATCCTTCAAATCGGCGCGCGAGCGGCGCAGGGCTTTGGAGATGGCGATGACCGCCTCGTCCTGGCCAATGACGCGGCCTTTGAGTTCCGCCTCCATCTTCAACAGCTTCTCGGCCTCGGCCTGCTCCATGCGCTGCAGCGGCACGCCGGTCCACTTGGAGATGACGGACATGATCTCGTCCTCATCGACATCGACGGTCTTCTCCTGGCTGGCGTTGCGCCAGTTTTCCAGCAGGGTGTCAAAGCGTTTCTTGGCTTGCTTCTCTTTGTCGCGGAGGTGGGCGGCTTTTTCAAAGTCCTGCTCGCGAATGGCCTCCTCCTTCTCGATGCGGACCTGCTCGATCTCCTCCTCAATGCCCTTCAACTCGGGCGGGCGGGTCATGGCGGCGATGCGGGCCTTGGAACCAGCCTCGTCCATGATGTCAATGGCTTTGTCTGGAAGGTAACGGGACGGCAGGTAACGGGAGGAAAGCTCGACCGCGGAGCTGATGGCCTTCTCCGTGAAGCGCGCCTTGTGGTGCATCTCGTACTTGCTCTTCAAACCGCGCAGGATTTTGATCGCGTCCTCAACGGAGGGCTCCTCGACCTTGACGGTCTGGAAGCGGCGCTCCAGGGCGGCGTCTTTCTCGATGTACTTGCGGTACTCGTTGAGCGTGGTGGCGCCGACGCACTGCAACTCGCCGCGGGACAGGGCGGGCTTGATAATGTTGCTGGCGTCCATGGCGCCTTCGGCGGAGCCGGCACCGACGATGGTGTGCAACTCGTCGATGAACAGAATGATGTTCTTGTTGCGGCGGATTTCGTCCATCACCGCCTTGATGCGCTCCTCGAACTGGCCGCGATACTTGGTGCCGGCGACCATGAGGGCGAGGTCCAGGGTGATGACGCGCTTGTCGCGCAGGAGTTCGGGCACGTTGCCGGCGGAGATTTCCTGGGCCAGGCCTTCGACGATGGCGGTTTTGCCGACGCCGGCCTCGCCGATCAGGACGGGGTTGTTCTTGGTGCGGCGGCAGAGGATTTGAATGACGCGGGCGATCTCGTCGGCGCGGCCGATGACCGGGTCGAGCTCGCCTTTCTGCGCAATTTCAGTGAGGTCGCGGCCGAAGGCGCGCAGGGCGGGTGTTTTGCTTTCCTTCTTCGAGGGCGCGGAGGCGGCGCCGGACTCTTTTTCGTTGCCGTTGCCTTCCTCATCCTCATCATCTTCTTCGTCCTGGCTGGAGAAATTGGGGTCGAGCTCCTTGAGGATTTCGTTGCGGGCCTTGTCAAGATTGATGTCGAGATTGCGCAGCACCTGGGCGGCGACGCCCTCGCCCTCGCGCAGCAGGCCGAGCAGGATGTGCTCGGTGCCGACGTAGGAGTGGTTGAGAGCCTTGGCTTCCTTGGAGGCAAGCGCCAGCACCTTCTTGACCCGCGGAGTGTAGGGGATGTTGCCGACCATCTTGGTCTCGGGCCCGGAGCCAACCTGCTGCTCCACCTGCATGCGCACGGTGTCGAGATCGAGACCGAGCTTGTTGAGCACATTGACGGCGACGCCCTGGCCGAGCTTGATCAGCCCGAGCAGGATATGCTCGGTGCCGACGTAGTTGTGATTGAAGCGGTCCGCCTCCTTGCGGGCGAGTGCGAGGACCTGTTGAGCGCGCGGGGTGAAATTATTCATCATTGATCTCCTGGAAAGGGGCCTCCGGTGGCGGGTGGGGGTTCGGTTTCGGACACGTTAGCGGGTGGCGCCAGAGTTTGCAACCTCAGCCGGGTGATTTCGGCGCGCATGATGTCGCGTTCCTCGGGGGAAAGTTCGCGCCCGGCTTGCAGTTGCAGGTGGGCGGGCTGGATTTCCAGCAGCAGCATGTCGAGCAGACTGCGGTCACACCCTGGGATGACGTCGAGGTCGGCGCCCAGCCGGAGCAGCGACAGGAGGTTGAGCGCTTCTTTGGAACTGAGGATGTGGGCGTGGCGCAGGATGGCGTAGGCGCGTCCGATTTGATCCCTCAGATGGGTCGGGCTGTCCTCCTTGAGTTTGGCGCGCGCCATGGTCTCGGAGCGCACGACGCCCTCGATGACTTTTTCGATCTGGGCGATGATCTCGCTCTCCTTCTCGCCCAGGGTGTGCTGGTTGGAGATTTGGAAAAGGTTGCCAAGAGCCTCGGTGCCCTCGCCATAAAGACCGCGCACGGCGAGGCCGATTTTGCCGACCGCCTTGACCACCTGGCTGATCTGGTCGGTGAGCACCAGCGCCGGCAGGTGCAGCATGACCGAGGCGCGCATCCCGGTGCCGAGGTTGGTGGGGCAGGCGGTGAGGTAGCCGATCTGGGGGCTGAAGGCGTAGGGCAGCTCGCTCTCCAGTTCGGTGTCCACACCGTCCACCAGGTTGTAAGCGCTGCGCAGATCGAGGCCGGGCCGGATGCCCTGGATGCGAAAATGATCCTCCTCGTTGATCATGATGGAAATGCTCTGGCGGCGGTCCACCACCACGCCGCAGCCGGACGAGCGCGCGGCGTGCTCGCGGCTGATGAGATGACGCTCGACGAGCACCTGCTTGCGGATCTTGCTGAGATTGGAGTACTCGTCGCTGAAGCCGTCTTTCATCTCGGGTAGTGCCTCGACCACGGGCCGCACGCGCTGCAGCAAATCCACGCGCTGCTGCTCCTGGGAAAAGCCCGGGAAGGGCGCGTCCCCCAGGTTGCGGGCGAGCCGGACGCGCGAGGTCATGACGATGTCGGAATGCGGGCCGCTGCCGCGCATCCAGTCGGCGGGGTTTTTGATGAGGGTGTTGAAACGCATCATGGCACAATAGACTCTGACTCCGATGATGGATACGTGTTGAAGGAACGCAAGGGCGGGTTCCGCGCGCTCGGAGCGAGAAAATTCAGCAGGCGGCCAGCGCGGGGTTGCGGCTGGGGGCGCTTTGCCTTACAAACGGGCGTTTCCGGCGGTGCCGGCTCCGTTTCCACATGGTTTCCGTTTCGATTCGTCAACTCAGCAAGCGCTTCGGCCGCAGCACCGTGCTGCACGATGTGAGCCTGGACATCCGGGAGGGTGAGCTGTTTTTCCTGCTGGGCCCGAGCGGTTGCGGCAAGACCACGTTGCTGCGCCACATCGCCGGCTTCTACGAGCCGGATGAGGGTTCGATCTTCTTTGACGACAAGGAGGTGACGCGCATGCCGGCGCACCAGCGGGAGGCGGGCATGATGTTCCAAAGTTACGCGCTGTGGCCGCACCTGACGGTGGCGCAAAACGTGGCCTTCGGCCTGGAGGAGCGCAAACGCCCGGTGGCGGAGATCGCGCTGCGGGTGGAGGAGGCGCTGGAGCAGGTGCAGCTCGGCGGCCTGGGCAGCCGGCGCATCCAACAGCTTTCCGGCGGCCAGCAGCAGCGGGTGGCGCTGGCGCGCGCACTGGTCATCCATCCGAACTGCCTGCTGCTGGACGAACCGCTCTCCAACCTCGACGCCAAACTGCGCATCGAAATGCGCGCCGAAATCCGCCGCATCTGCAAGGCTTTCGGGCTGACGGCGATCTATGTGACCCATGACCGCGACGAGGCGTTGTCGATGGCGGACCGCATGGCGATCATGGACCATGGCCGGGTGGCGCAGGTGGGCACGCCGGAAGAGGTGTACCGGCATCCCGAGACGCCGATGGTGGCGGAGTTCCTGGGCGAGACCAATTTCATCGAGGGCACGGTCATTCAGGAAAGCAGCCGTCCCGGGCTGTTCAACGTCGAGACCGCGGCGGGCATCCTGCGCGGCCGCCCCAGCGGCCAGGGCTGGGTGCCGGCGGCGCGCCAGCCAGTGCTCGTTTCGATTCGTCCCGAGGCCTTCAGTTTTCACCGGTTGTTCGACACGCCAAACCGCTTGGCGGCGCGTGTGGCCGGCACCACCTACCTCGGCGCCATGGTGCAATACGAAATCGAAGTGACCGGGGGCCTGCGCGTGCGCGTGCTGGAGATGAACCCGGAGCGCGTGCGTCATGCCGGCGAAACGGGTCTGGAATTGATGGTGGGGATGAAGGACGTGGTCATCCTGCGCAAATAACCGGCCATGAACGCGGAGGAAACGCTCACCCAGCCCGCGGAGACCTCCCCGCGCGTTCCCCATCGTTTTTGGGAGTGGCTCTCCCGTCACCGCAAAGAGGCGACCGTGCTGGCGGCGCTGCTGGCGGTGCTGGCTGGGCCGTTCCTGCTGCGTCCCGCCGGATCGGCGGGGCCGTCCCGCTATGACCGCCGTCTGGTGGTGATGACCCCGCATCACGAAATCATCCGGCGCGAGTTCGGCGCGGCGTTTGCGCGCGATTGGAAAGCGCGCACGGGCGAGGTGGTCTTCGTCGATTGGCGCGTGCCGGGCGGCACCTCCGACATCGCGCTGCTGCTGAAGTCCGAGTTCAGCGGGGCTTTCCAGTATCATTGGGAGAAAAAGCTGGGGCGGGAGTGGACCACCGAAATTTCGCAGGCCTTTCTCGATGGCAAAATGAAGCTCAATGAGGGGCCGGAGTCGTCCTGGACACCGGAGGAAAAAGCCAGGCGCGCGTTTTTGGACTCGGAGACGGGCATCGGGGTGGACTTGTTTTTCGGCGGCGGCCCCTACGACTTTCAACAGCAGGCGCGCGCGGGCGTGCTGGTGGCGGCGGCCAAGGACGGCAGCGGCGGTCTGCGCGCGCTGCGGCGGGCGCATCCCGATTGGTTCTCGGACAATGGCATCCCGGAAACGCTGAGTGGCGAGACTTTTCGCGACGCGGAGGATCGCTGGGCAGGCACCTGTTTGTCCAGCTTCGGCATCGTTTATAACCGCGACGTGTTGAAGCGTCTCGGCATCGGCAAGGAGCCGGAGCAATGGCGCGACCTCGCCGATCCGCGCCTGATGGGTCAGGTGGCGCTGTCCGACCCCTCCAAAAGCGGCTCGGTGACCAAGGCCTTCGAGATGGTCATCCAACAGCAAATGCGCGAGCAATTGACGCGCCTGCAAGCCGCCCAAGAGGCGGGGCGTTTTCGCAAATCGGCGGCCGAACTCGAGTACGAGGCGGTGCGCTCCGGCTGGCGGGAAGGCATGCGTTTGATCCAGCGCATCGCCGCCAACGCGCGTTACTTCACCGACTCCTCCACCAAAATCCCGCTGGAGGTGCTGCGCGGCGACGCGGCGGCCGGCATGTGCATCGACTACTACGGCCGCTCGGCGGAGGAGCAGGTGCGCGGCAAGGACGGGCGTTCGCGCATCGCTTTTGTGGCGCCTCTCGGCGGCACCGCGATCTCGGTCGATCCGGTGGGCATGCTGCGCGGCGCGCCGGACCCGGAACTGGCGACGGCCTTCATGGAGTTCGTGCTCTCGGAAAAAGGCCAGATGCTGTGGGGTTATCGCGCCGGGGAGCCGGGCGGACCCGCCACCGTGGCGCTGCGGCGGCTGCCGGTGCGGAGGGACCTCTACGATCCCGAACGCATGGCGCGCATGAGCGACGGCGCCGAGCAGCCCTTCGAGAAGGCGCAGGCCTTCCAATACGAGGCCGGCTGGACCGGACCGGTGTTCAATGCCATCCGCTTCCTGATTCGCATCATGTGCGTGGACACCCACGGCGAGTTGCGGGAAGCCTGGGCGGAGTTGGATCGCGCCGGCTTTCCGCAACAGGCGACCTCGACCCTGCAGGAGCTGGACATGATCCATTACGACAACGCGGCGGGCGCAGTGACCCAGGCGCTGGCCAGCCGCGACAAGGCGCAGGAGACCCGGCTGGCGCGCACCCTGGGCGACGCCTTTCGCAAACAATACCGGCAAGCCGCGAGTCTCGCGCGGCGCGGGCAATGAGGAGAGAAAGATGTCAAAAAAGGATCGTCAAGGAGTCAAAGGTCAAGCGGGCAAGGCGCAAGGCGCAGGGTGCAGAGAGCCGCGCTCAGCGTCCGTTGAGGTCAATTTCGCTGGCCACAGCCCCCTGTCCTCTGCCTTGCATCATTCGATTTTCGATTTTCGATTTTCGAGCTTCCACCAATGAACCGCAAACTCAGCCTCACCGTCTTCGCCTTGGTGGCGGGGTTTTTCGCCTGCTTCTTTTTGGCGCCGATCTGGAGCACGATGGTGGCGGCGTTTCGCGGCGCCGATGGCGGATTCACGTTCGAATTCGTGCGCGAGGTGTTTCGCAACGAGTTGTACCGCGAAGGCTTGGTGAACGCCTTTTGGATCGCCGTCTGGACGACGCTTGGCTGCCTGCTGTTGTCGCTGCCGCTGGCGGTGCTGCACGTGCGGTTCCATTTTCCGGGCAAACTCCTGCTCAACTCGCTGGTGCTGACCCCGCTGGTGCTGCCGCCGTTTGTGGGCGCCATCGGGGTGCGCGCGATGCTCGGTCAGGCGGGCGCCTTGAACAGCTTGCTCATCCATCTCGGGCTGATGGATCCGGCGCATCCGGCGGACTGGCTGGGTGAGGGTCAGATGTTCGGCATTGTCATCATGGAGGTGCTGCACTTGTATCCGATTCTCTATTTGAACGCGGCGGCGGCGTTGGCCAACATCGATCCAGCGCTGGAGGAAGCCGCCTCCAACCTCGGCTGCCCGCCGGGCCGCCGCTTCCGGCGGGTGACATTGCCGCTCATCATGCCCGGCGTGTTCGCCGGCGGCACCATCGTGTTCATCTGGGCCTTCACCGAGTTGGGCGTGCCCTTGGTGTTCGACTTCGACCGCGTCACCTCGGTGCAGATTTTCCGCTCGATCAACGACCTCAGCGGCAACCCCTTCCCTTACGCGCTGGTCTTTGTGCTGCTGCTGTTCAGCGCCGGTTTTTACGTGCTCGGCAAGGTGCTGTTCGGACGCCACGCGTCGGCGGGTGGTGGCGGTCGGGCGACTACCGGACGGGAGGTGGTCACGCTCAATCCCCTGCGCGGCTGGTTGGTGACGCTGCTGTTTGTTGGCGTCACCTTGTTGGCGGTGCTGCCGCATATCGGGGTGGTGTTGCTGTCCTTCGCCTCCGACTGGTATCAAACCGTGCTGCCCACCGGGCTCACCCTGAGCCACTATCAAGACGCGCTGGGGCACGAGCTGACCCTGGCCTCAATTGCCAACAGCCTGAAGTACTCGTCGCTGGCCATGGTGGTCGATCTCGTCCTCGGCATCGGCATCGCCTACGTCGTGGTGCGCACGAAACTGCCCGGCCGGCAAATCCTCGACACCCTGGCCATGCTGCCACTGGCGGTGCCTGGTCTGGTGCTGGCCTTCGGTTACCTCGCCATGTCGCGTGAGGGCGGCCCGCTGCACTTCCTCATGCTTGGCGAGAATCCGTTGCTGCTGTTGGTGATCGCTTACTCGGTGCGCCGCCTGCCCTACGTGGTGCGCTCCGCCACCGCCGGCTTCCAGCAGGTCAACCCGGCGCTGGAGGAAGCCGCGCAAAACTTGGGGGCGACTCCGGAGCGCGCGCTCTGGCGGGTGACCCTTCCTTTGCTGGCGCCGAACTTGGTGGCGGGCGGTTTGCTGGCCTTCGCCTTCGCCATGCTGGAGGTGAGCGACTCGATGATCCTGGCGCAGCAGACCGCGCACTATCCGATCACCAAAGCCATCTACTCCCTCATCGGCGCGCTCGGCAGCGGGCCGAATCTGGCGGCCGCGCTGGGCGTCTGGGCGATGCTGTTCCTGTCCGTGACCATCATCGGCGCCGCGGTGCTGCTGGGAAAAAAAATGGGCGCGCTGTTCCGGGGTTGATTTCCTAGAATAGATGTCACTCTCCGTGTGACACCTCATCTCCCGGGGGGTGATGACTGCTTTCCAGCTACTGCCGGCAGGCGCAACGTCGTCACCACCGGGCGATGATCGCTGGCGGTTTCGAAATCAGGCGTGCGATGGATGTAAGTGCCCTCTTTCATCACAAAGGGCTTGAGCACCCGGTTGACAAAAAGGTAGTCGATGCGCGAATAGAGATCGGCTGCGGTCCAGAAGTGGGTCCAAACTTCGCCCTCACTGTCAGCGGGCCGCAAGTCCTCCATGAAAGTCAGGCCCGTGCGGGAACCTTGCACCGCCCTGATCGCGGCCTCGTTGCGATACTCGTTGAAATCACCGTAGGCCAGCAGGCGCGTGTCCGGATTTCGTTCCAGAATGTCGTCAATGTGGCGCCGCAAGAGCTCAGCCTCATTGCGGCGCATGAGCGCCTGATCACCGTCGCCGACCTCGCGCTTCGATTTGAAATGCACCCCGAGACAGCGCAGTTGAAAGTCCTCCCGCAGACTGAGGGTGACATCGAGAATGCCGCGCTGAACCGGCATAATACGCCCGTCCAAATCGTACTGCAGTTTTTCCTGGGACTGCCGGCTGGCGATGGGAAAACGGGAGAGCAACCCAAGCCGGCGCGTCGGGTCGCCGCCTTGGGCCACCTCGCTGTGCGGCAGGTCAAAACCCGCCGCCTTGAGCATGGCCTGGATTTCCGCCAAATCCCCGGCGTTGCCGATCTCGCTCAGCCCCAGGATGTCAGGCCGGATGGCGGCAAGCGTTTGAATGACAGCCTGCTTTTCCTGCCCGGATTTGGCCGCGTTTTGCACCACCGCCTTGCCGTCAAAGCGCTCCATCAGCAGCCAGTTGCGCACGTTGTAGGCACAGAACACGGCGGTGTCCGCGGCCTGCGTGGAAGCACCCGCTGCCAGTGCGCCAAGCAGCAACGCCAGCAGCAGGCGAAAACGCCATGGAACACCCGGGCAACTCATGCGGGACATGAGAAGCATCCAGACGGAATCAGGCGTCGGCGTCGGCGCTGACCGGCTTGCGGGCGACCTCGGCCGTCTCGCGCTTTTGCTTGGGTTCCTGAATGGTCGGGCGCTCCACTTCTTCCTGGGCGCGTTGCAGTTCGGTTTCGAACTCCTCACGCGCTTTTTTAAACTCACCCATGCTCTTGCCGAGGCTGCGGGCGAACATCGGAAGCTTTTTGGCTCCGAACAGGATGAGAATCAGGATGCCGATGATGACCAGTTCAGGCGTGCCGAGCGGTCCGATTCCTGCGATGAAAGGTGGGATTTGCATAAAGGTAGTCATGCCATGAAAACGGCCCGGCGCAATGCCGACTTTCAACGGGGTTGCGCCAACAGTCTCTGACCAGCGCTGAATCTCCAGAGTTACATTTGTGCAAAAAGTAGCGCGATTTTCTGAATGCGACGGTTTCCTTCACCAGTCAGTTTGCCTGCCACCACCACGCTCCCTCCATGCGAATCGCCACCCTGCGCCAACCCGCCGAGAACGCCGCCCTGCTCACCCCGTCCGGCCTGCTACCGGTGCGCGTCGTAGCCGCCTCTTTAAACCGCTCCTGGCCCGCCACCATCCAAGAACTACTGAGCAGTGGCGCCTGGAACGAAGTCCGGCACTGGCATGACGAGGAAAAAGCCGCCGCACCGGATTTCGCGCGCTGGGCAGCGCTTTGCCAGCCCGCCGATCAAACCCGCTGCGGACCGCCCCTGCGCCGACCTCGCAAAATTTGGGGCATCGGCCTCAACTACCGCGCCCACGCCGCTGACCTCGATGAAAAATCGCCCACCACCGAGCCAGCCAGCTTCATGAAACCGGACACCGCCATCATCGGCCCGGGCGACACCATTCAAATCCCGCGACTCTCGCAAAAGACCACCGGCGAGGCCGAGCTTGGCATCGTGCTGGGACGCGCCTGCCGCGACGTGCCGCGCGCGGACTGGCTCTCCGTCGTCGCCGGTTTCACCACCATCATTGACATGACCGCGGAGGACATCCTCCGCCGCAACCCGCGCAACCTCACCCAATCGAAAAGCTTCGACACCTTCTTCAGCTTTGGGCCGGTCATCGTCACGCCGGATGAAATCCCCGACGTCAACGCCCTTGTTGTGCGCACCCTCATCAACGGCGTGGTGCATGCCGAAAACGTCGTCGCCAACATGACCTTCCCGCCCGACTTCCTCGTCTCCTACCACAGTCAAATCTTCACCTGGCAGCCCGGCGACCTCCTCTCCACCGGCACCCCCGGCGCCGCCCCTCTCGCGCATGGCGATGTCGTCGCCTGTCACATCGACGGTTTTCCCGAACTCAGCAATCCGGTGATCGATCTCAAAACAACCTCCCCCCATTGTACCGGCGGTCTATGACCGTCGCACTTTCACACCACTCACCACTGACTCCACTCACCACTGACAACTGATTACTGATTACTGATCACTGATTACTCCCCTCCCCCCATGAACCTCCACCTCCAAAACAAAAGCGTGCTCGTACTCGCCTCCAGCCAGGGCATCGGCCGCGGCATCGCCACCGCCTTCGCTGCCGAGGGCGCGCGCGTCATGCTCTTTGGCCGCCAGGAAGACAGCCTTGTCACCGTGCGCGATGCACTGCGCGCCGCCGGCGGCACAGCCGAGTATCACGTCGGCGACGTGACCCGCGCCGAGGACCTCGCCGCCGCCGCTGCCGCCGCCGACACCGCCCACGGTCCCGTCTATACCCTGGTCAACAACAGCGGCGGCCCGCCCCCAGGCGGTTTCGACGCCTTCGACGACGATGCCTGGCACAAGGCTTGCGACCTCACCCTGCTCAGTTACGTCCGCGCCATCCGCAACGTCCTGCCGCAGATGCGCTCTCAAGACGGCGGCCGCATCCTCAACATCGCCTCCTCCTCCACCAAGGCCGCCATCGACAACCTCCTTCTCTCCAACGTCTTCCGCACCGCCGTGCTCGGCCTGAACAAATCCCTGGCGCGCGAGTTTGGCGGCAGCGGCATCCTGGTCAACACCCTCAGCCCCGGCAAGATCGCCACCGCCCGCGTCGAAACCACCGACGCCAGCAAAGCGGTCAAACTCGGCGTCAGCAAAGAGGACTTGCAGGCGAAGCAGCGCGGTGAGATTCCACTTGGTCGCTATGGCGGTGTCGAGGAACTGGCGCAGCTCGCCCTTTTCCTCGGCTCGCCCGCCAACACTTACGTCACCGGACAAAACGTGATGGTGGACGGCGGCTGGAGCGCGGCTTACTAAGCCCCGTGCTCACCGCCGACTTCGATTACCACCTGCCCGCCGAACTTATCGCCAGCCATCCGCTGGCGGACCGCAGTGCTTCGCGCATGATGGTGCTGCGGCGCGAGGCCGCAGCCATCGAACACCACCGCTTCACCGACCTGCCCGCGCTGCTCCAACCCGGCGACCTCGCCGTGCTCAACAACACCCGCGTCGTCCCCGCGCGTTTTCTTGCCGAGGATGGCAAACGCGAAATCCTGCGCCTGCAAACCCTCTCTCCACTGCGCTGGCGCTGCATGGTCAAACCCGGCAAACGCTTCCGCACCGGCCACCAAGTGTCGCTCGGCGAGGCCACCGGCACCGTCGTCGAGGTGTTTGAAAACGGTGACCGCCTCATCGAATGGGACCGCCCCGTGGACGCGGCGCGCTTCGGCCACCTCGCCCTCCCGCATTACATGGGTCGCGACGACGAACCGGACGACCGCGAGCGTTACCAAACCGTCTTCGCACAACACGAGGGTTCCATCGCCGCGCCCACCGCCGGTCTGCATTTCACTCCCGAAATCCTGGCGCGCGTGCCGCACACCTTCGTCACCCTGCACGTCGGCGTCGGCACCTTCCAACCCGTGCGCGCGGAGCGGATTGAGGACCACGTCATGCATCACGAAAGCTACCAGGTGACCGCGTCCGCCGCCGCCTCCATCCAGAACGCCCGCCGCCTGCTCGCCGTCGGCACCACCGCCGCCCGTACCCTGGAGAGCGTCGCCCGCGATCATGGCCGCGTCATCGCCGCGCATGGCTCCACCAATCTCTTCATCACCCCCGGTTTCAAATTTCAAGCCGTCGGCGCCCTGCTCACCAACTTCCACCTGCCCAAGTCCACCCTGCTCATGCTCGTCAGCGCCTTCGCCGGTCGCGACTTCATCCTGCGCGCCTACGCCGAGGCCGTGCGCCAGCGCTACCGCTTTTACAGCTATGGCGACTGCATGTTGATCCTGTGATCAGCCGAAATGAGGTTCTTCCGGGAAGTTGGTTTGTTCAAAAATTGGTCACCTGAGCCATTTACGGATCGGCCTCCGAGCACCCGCACCTGGAGCCCCTTCCGTTCAATGAAAAGACACCGGGTTGAGCCTTAATTGACGCAAGCAATGCAATCGATCTTCCAGCTTTAACTCCGCAATCGCCGGCACCCTCCTCTCATCCTGCGCATCCCGCTGGCGATGCTCGCGCACAAACTCCCGGCTGCCGATCACCCC
>VFQO010009064.1_pt1 | contig 36110 bp, 58 predicted proteins | sample 3512331 | NCBI WGS metagenome assembly VFQO01 (sample SAMN10412371, study PRJNA504923) | tailings metagenome | isolation source: Replicate 3 from Balatoc abandoned mine | place: Philippines: Itogon, Benguet | collected 2017-08-28 | reverse complement strand
GTGTCGCCGTACGGGCACACAAAGCCGTTGGTGGACGCCGGAGCCACTGCTTTGCCGCCTTGAGCACGCAGCATGCACAGCAGGCACACGTACCTGCAGCAGTGCAAGCGGCGGTGTTAGGTGCAATGCGAGGCAAAGCAGTGCCCAGGGGCTTGCACTAACTGAGGCGTGGACTGCAGCTGTAAAAACGCCTGCAAAAGCGCACTCACTTTTGGACCACAACGTTAGCCGCCGGTGGTGTGAGCTGGATGGCGGCAGTAGTGTGGCTGAGGGGCTCCGCGGTGTGGATCAGAGCATCCCTGTGGCACAGATGGCGGCAAATAAGCAGCCAGGTCAGTGCAGAAGAGTCGAGCATCAGTCCAAATGACGCTGACGCTGCTTAACAACTTGGTGATTTGATACATCATGGCATGCTGCCTGCGACTGGCAGCAGTGCACATTGCAGTGACTGTCTCTGCTCACCCGTCCGAGGGAGTGCGGGCTGTGAGAGATTTGGCTGCAGCCAACCAACGGCCACCGAGTGTCTTTGATGCAAGCAAAATCTCATACTGCAGCCATGCAGAAGTGAGGAGAAAGCTTTAGAGTTTTAGTGATGGCAGCTCCTTGCATGTCTGATGCTGGTCAGAGAGCGGCTGGCAGCAACACAGTTTGGGGCTGGGCAGCAAGCTTGGAAATTAAGCACCAAACATCGCACCTTTGTGGCTGGCTTCAGTCCTGCTAGCAGCGCCTGTGGCACCGCCACAGCCACAGACACATTCTGCCCACCCAGCACAGGGCGGGCTGTGAAGCGCCACAGCTGGAATGCTGCGGCAGTGCCGGATGCAGTGGCCTGCACTGTCTTTGGCCCCAGCGCCTGCACACCAGTCAGCTTGGGCGGCACTGCCCCAGCCGGTGGCGGCGGGCTGCGCTGCACTGCCTGGGGTGGTGGCGGGCTACGTCTGATGGTGTTGGCGGGGGGCGGCGGGCTACGCCTGGTTGTGTGGGCGGGTGGCGGCGGACTGCGCCTGGTTGTGTGGGCGGGTGGCGGGGGTCTGGGCTGTGCCACCTGGCTTGGCGGCGGCGGGCTGGTCTGGCGCAGCGGCGGTGGCGGGGAGGCAGCAGCGGGCGCAGGGAGGTCGCCTATACGCCACAAAGAGACGGCTGCACCAGCCAGAGCTTCCTCCCGGGTGCCGAGCTGCAGCGCGCGCATGGAGGCTGGTTTGGTGGCGCCTGCCACGTACAGGTAACGCCGAGGGCAGGACCCGCGGCCCTGCACGCAGAGTAGGAGAGCAGCTTGGAAGTTGCGGTATCAATAGGAAAGGCTGTGCCAGGCAAGTGCGTTCCTGTTTACTTCAGCAGAAGTCAGGACTCAAATAACCAGACCCATTCTTCAGCGGAGCACATCAGCCGCCTGCACTCCCTACCTGTGCCCGCAGCAAGTAACGGCCGCCTGGCACAGCCTCCAGCAGCCACACTGCTGCAGGATCTCCATTGACGGTAAAATACAGGCTGCACACGTCGGCGCACTGCAGCGGCGCTGCCAGCATGCTCTTGCAGGCGGTGGCAGCACGGCCCACAGCCTGCAGTGCACAGCGGGTTTGCGTGCCGGGGAAGCGCTGGTCAAGCATGCTGAGGAAGGCCATGCCTGTTATGAAGGCACTCCACTCAAGCATGGAGCAGCGGCGCCGCACCTGGACTGTGAGCAGGCGGCCTGGGAGCGCTGCGCCTGGTGGTGCCCACGGCGGTAGCCGCACTGCCCAACGCTGCAGTGCATCGCTGCTGGGTGGGCTGCTGGGCCATTTGTCGGCGTCATCGTCGTGGTAGTGTGCAACAGCGGCTTTACGTGTGGCGTTGAGGGTGACGGGCCCAGTGTTGGTGCAGGTGGGGCCAGGGGCTCCTTTGCCACCCTCTCCATCCCCCCAGTAGTGCGCTGGCAGCACCAGCGGGCACCGGCGGGCGGTAGTCAGCCCTGCAGGGTGCGGGGTGGGCGGTGGGGTGGTGGCACTGTTGCTGCACAGTGGCACACAATCAGCTCAACACGCTGTTTTTCGGTTTTTGGCTGTGGCTATGGTTTGGCACCCATTGCATCTACACTCCCGAACTCCGCTTTCAGCGTTGCCTTTTCCAGCCCCAGGCTTTCTCTTGGGAGTCTGTGTCGCAAGTTCCGTTGCGGTTATGCACACTGTAAATCCGAAAATGGAAATGGAATGGAACAGCCAGGCACCATATGCTGGCAGCGCACTGTCCCACAAGCCTGCCAGCCATCTGGTGGAGTTGGGCGTCTCGCTGACAACCTAGCGGACAAGGTCGCGCAACAGTCCCGCCGCAGCTCTCGACGGCGGTCGGCGGCGGCGGGGCGGCAGCAGCTGGTCTGGGCTGGCACCGTGCATTCCACTTGACATGTGCCCAACCATGCAATCTCTGCACGTGCAGCAGGGCAAAGCAGCCCGCGCGACCCACCGAGGAGTGCCGACTCATGTGTGCCTTCTCCGGACCACGGCGCCTGCCAGCCCAGGATGTAGACTCCAGCTAGCAAGGGGCTTTGGGAGCCGTGAAAGCCGGGAGAGTAGGTCGCGCGGGCGGTGCCAGCGCAGCTTAGCCACAAAAGGGCCGCCGCCCACAAGCTCCATTTCATGGCGAGAGAACTGAACGCCGGGAAGGCTGCAGAGAGCGTGAGGAGCGGTGAAGCGGGAGGGAGGGTACGCTTTTTCAAGGTGACTCCGCGGGTTAGAACTCCGGCCAGCGGCGTTCCCTGTGGGGTTTGGCCGCTGCTCTGAGTTTCAACGATCGTGTTCAACGTTCTGGGAGGTGCAGAGGCGGCAAAGGAGGCGAGCGTATCGGCTTTCATGCCAAGTACCTCCGCCCCCGACTGTCGGTGCTTGCTCAAACAGCCGCTGCGCCGCATTATCCCGCACCGGAGCCAGCCCTGGAGCGTGTCCTTTTGTGGCTAGCTTTGCGGGGTACCAAACGCGCGTGCGCCGGGCAGAACTGGCCTCTTTGCAGACCGCCACACGGAGCTTCTCAAGTTCTAGCAACCTGTTGTGAGTGGCGCCGGATGCATGGCAGCAGCGGAGAACCGGCCGGCCCCGCCAGTTGCTTCCCGCCGACCGCCGCCGCCGCCGCCGCCACCGCTGCTGCATCAGCACGACGCTGTTTGTTGCCATGCAGGCAGTGCCGGAAAGCCATGCAGCCACGGTCCTGAAAGCTTGACTAAGTGAGCAAGCGTCACACACTCTTACATACCGCAGGTCGCCCATCCATGCGGCTGGCTACGTTTGCTCTGGCGGCGCTGCTGCTGGCAGCCTGCCTGCCCCGCCCCACGGTGAGCCCCCTCTGCTGGCTGGCTGGCCGACTATGTGACTGGAACACCCGTCTGCTCTGTTGAAATGAAACGCACACCTTTCGCAATGCGGCGCGCTGCTTGCCGACGCACAGCGGCTGGTCAGCTTGAGTGGGCCTCAGTTTGAGCGCGCCGCAGACATGCAGCTGGTGTGGCGCTCTTGTGCTGCAAGCTGATGCGCATTGCCACTCCAACCGCCCATCCTGCAGGATGCTGCCAGTTCCGACGCGTGCTACATTGGTAAGTCAGCAGGGGAGGAGAGGCACAGCCAATCGCTATTTGCCGCAAGTTGACACTGTGCGTGCAGTGCAGTAGGCCAACAGCCTCAAAATGGCAAGGTCACTGCAATGCACAGTTGCTGGTCTGGCAGAGGCTGGGGAGTCGCCAGGACCTTGGTTTGCCGCCAGCTGCTGTCCGACAGGCACCACCTGTCAGCAAATACAGTTACGCATGCGCTGCGCAGCGCCAGCGATCATATCATCGTCCCTGCTACTGGTGCGCACCTCCATCTGCAGGTGAAATCTTCATGATGGCGAGCACCTTCTGCCCCGTAGGTGGGCGTTGCCCACGAGGGCGGACTTGGCGCAGTGCTGTGCATGTTTGGCAGGGTTTCACTTGCAGAGCTGCACACTCAGCGCTGCTTATGTGAAGTCCGTCCAGCCGGCCCCTCCCTGAAGCCCAATGTCGCATCGGGTGACCTTGTGCAGGTTCCCAGGAGGCCAATGGCGCCACAATCGCTGCAGCATCCAACCCGGCACTTTACGCCATTCTTGGCACTCGGTATGGTGAGTTGCCTGGTGCGAAAAATAGATTCACATGTGCGTGCTGGCTTTGAACTCTGGTAGCAGCTGGGGAGTCTCACACAGCTGCGTGTGCTGCTGTTGCCGAATCATCATCAATTTATCACTGTGTTGTTTCCCTTTCAGGCGGCACCTCAACAAACTTCAAGCTGCCCACCATCAAGAGCCAGTGCGCAGCTGGTTCGTGCATTCTTTACTGCATCTGCACTTTAGGCCTTTACCCACCGTCGTCTTAGAAGGCCGTTCTTGACACAAACAACCTCCAGACAACAAAAGCAGCACACCCAGCGGCATGCAGCGCTCGACTGCCAGCAACTTGCGCATGTTTGTGCCTGCAGACCCGTATGCTGCGCCACATTCGACTTACTGCTGGCCTCACCGCCCCCCACCTTGCCTGCCCTTCCATTACCTGTTCATGTGTGCATCACCAGAAGCCCAGCCCAGCTAACCGTGAATGCTCTGCTGCTCCAGTGTAAGCCGACTGTGCTATATACACTGCCGATGCTGGCTGAAGAGGTGCTGGTACGCGGCGCAAGTGCCGCGGGAAAGCCGGCAGGACCGGCGGCGGCTGGCGGCGGAGGGGTGCCAGGGAGCGGCTTCGCACCACTGCGCATCGTGGCATCCGTACAGCCACCATGACATGGTCCATGGAGCGGCTGGTTGCGAAACTGCGCAAGCGGTGCAGCAAGATTGGGAGCGCGCGGAGGAGGGAAGCTGGGCGTGCGGCCAGCATCTGAGAGCAGTCGGATCGCGTGCGCAACTGCCTGGGCGACGCCGCAACGCCTCGACATGCTGCATGGCCGAGTGCCCGCGTGGCCAGCAGGGTTGTGCCTCGCAAACCGCCTCCTGTCGGTCGCATCGAGCTCTGCATCCTTTCCTGATTTGCTAGCAGAAGTGCCCGAGCCGTTGCATGCTCGCAGCCGCCGGCGGGCCCACCGCTCTCCGAGTTTCGGCCGCCCTACGCACCTGCCAGCCTGCCAGTGAATTCAGGGGACGCCTAAAGCGCATTTGGCTGGTCGCCACCAGCAGCAGAGGCAGCAGCGCACTGGCGGTGGCTGGCGGCAGCAGCGGCGGCGCCATGGGCACGACCTCGATAATATGGTTCCGCAAGGTGGGCTGCTTTGCTTCACAAACTGCACCATGCAGACTAGCAGCGCTGTGAAGCGCATAGGAACGCATGCGAGTGTCAGCTCGTTCGCTGCTGGCTATTCCGACATTTGTTTCCATTGCACCCCGCCGCACCTGTTCCCTTCCAGGGCCTTCGCCTGCACGACAACCCGGCGCTGCTGGCTGCGGCACAGGGCGCAGACCACCTGTGCCCCCTGTTCATTCTGGACCCCTGGTTCCTCCAGCCCGACAAGTGAGGCAGGCTGCGGCATGCTGGCTGGGCGGGGCTGCCGGTGGGCGCCGCTGAGGGGCAGGCGGTTGGGCAGCGGTTGAGCGCGTGCAGCTGGTGCCACTGCTGCCCGCGCCACCTCCGCTCTGACCGGGCCCTCCTGGATTGTCCAGCAGCATTCCTGTCCCCTGCTGCGCTGCAGGATTGGAGTGAACCGGGTGCAGTTCCTGCTGGAGAGCCTGGCTGACCTGGATGCCAGGTGGGCGGCTTCAGTGCTCGTGGTGCGGCATGTTGCGCAGCGGTGGCAGCAGTGCCGCCGTAGGTGTGTTGGATGGCCACCCACGAGCCTTAAAGTTGCTGGAGGGACGTCCTGCGGACCTTTGCAACAGCACCCGACTCTCCCACCGCCCACTCTGACCCGCCTGTGCCTTGCCAGCTTCCGGGCCCGCGGCTCCCGCCTGCTGGTGCTGCGCGGCAAGCCACAGGAGGTGCTGCCCCGCATGTTCAAGGTGAGGCCGGCATGGTTTTTGTGTGGGGGGCATTGCCAGCTTGCAGTGAGTTGGGCTGTCTGTGCAGCGCAGCATCCACACGTGGTGCTGCCCTGTGCACAAGCAGCGGGGCAGGCGAAGCGGCTGCCTGGCTGTGCTGCATCAGAGCTGGATGAGTGAGCTGGTACCTGGCTGCGCTGGCACTCTCACTTGAACTTCCATTCCACTTTGCCCGCAGGAGTGGGGCGTCACCCGGCTGTGCTTCGAGTCCGATACAGAACCCTACGCCAACCAGCGGTGAGCCAATGGCACATGCAGGAAGCATTTAGATTAGCACGCAGTCATTGCAGATGGTCATATGCAGAGGGGTGTGACTCAATGCAACGCTCTTGTGGCCACAGCAAGGGGCACCGCTGGCAAAACAATGCTCTGCACTGCTGCCTGGCAGCAAACCAGGAGTGACCTTTGCAAGCTGCACACAACAGCCTGTTTCTGATAGTGCCTCCCGCTGCACCCGCCTGTGCTGCTCTTTTAGTGATGCTACCGTGAGGCAGCTGGCGGAGACGGCGGGCGTTGAGGTGCATTCGCCCGTCAGCCACACGCTCTATGTGAGAGGATGCTGGGACGGGCAGTGCTGATTCTGCTGCTGTTGCTTTGCTGCTGCCTGTGCTGCTGCTGCTGCTGCTGCCTGTGCTGCTGCTTGAGGCAGCTCAGAAAAGCCGGCCATTGACCATGTGTCTAGAGCCACTCAGCCAAACGCAATGTACCCGGCTGATGGCGATACCTAACTAATCAACCTGCCAATCAAGTGACGTGTGCATGCCTGTATTTTTGCCGGCAGGATCCACAGCTGCTGCTGGCGCGCAACGGCGGCAAGCCGCCGCTGACAATGCAGGCCTTCACCAAGCTGGTGGACGCGGGTAGGCAGCACAGTAAATGTGACATGCATCTCAGAAATGCAATGGCACCCTTCGGCTGAAGCAGTGCTGCCCTGCAACTCACTGGTGCCGTCAACGACTGATTAGACCTGGCTGACGCCAGCTCACTGCCGCTGTCTGGTTCTGCTGCGCAGTGGGGCCGCCACCTGCTCCAGCAGCCGATCCGCCCGAAAAGCTGCCGCCCCTGGCGCCTCAGGTCAGCTGCGCTCAGCTCTGCATGGGCCAGCTGCACTCAGCTGGGTGTCGTCGTCAATGAGCAGCCAGGGTGGTCGAGAATGCTGTTGCGAGGAGAGGCACTGCCAAAGCCGCGAGTACTCGCGGCAGACGAGTCTGCGCCTAATCTGTACCCCTCTCCCACCCCGTTGCAAGCAGGCTGCCAGCCTCGCGGCCGCCGCTTGCAGCGTGCCCAGCCTGTCTGACATTGGCTACCCTCCAGCCGGCTCCACACCCTTCAAGGGTGGCGAAACCGCGGCGCTGGCACGCATGGCGGGTGGGTGGGCAGGGCGTGAACAGCCCGATGGGCTCGAATACAGCGCCTGGAAGGCTGGCCGCTGGGCAAGAGGACGCTGAGGCAGCTTCACTCATTCTCGCGCAACCCGCCCAAATGCAATGCGCGGTGCTTGTCCCTGCTGCAGACTACCTGTCGGACAAGGACTGGGTGTGTGCCTTTGAGAAGCCGAAAGGCAACCCCGCGCTCTTCCTGCGCCCGGCCACCACGGTGCTAAGGCAAGCCCGGGTGCACGTGCAGGGTGCACAGCTGTTAAGTTCAAGCATTAGCGAATGGGGTTCGTTCAGCGTGGCAGGGAAGGGGCGGCGGTGGCCCAGCTGTGCTCGCCAGTTGCTGCTGCTGCTGTCGTCTACATCCTGCCATTCCTTAAAATCTCCTGCAGCCCCTACCTCAAGTTTGGCTGCCTCAGCCCCCGCATGTTCCACGCCAAGCTGCAGCAGGTGAGGGGCTGGATTGCGGGCTCGTCTTGGGTTGCGCAGCGGTTGCAGGCCACCACGCTTGCAGGCATGCTTGCGCCACGCCTTTGAAGGACTGCAGGCTGAGCAGCATATACGACTGAACGCACCCACGCCACTGCGCAGGTGCGTCCCGTCTGCCTCCCTCCTGCAGCAACCTGCGCGCCCTCTCTGCTCTCCCCGCCTGCCGCCCGCAGATCTACTCGGAGCGCAGCGGCAAGCACACGCAGCCGCCGGTGTCGCTCAGGGGCCAGCTGCTGTGGCGGGAGTTCTTCACGCTGTGCGGCGCCGCCATCCCCAACTTTGACCGCATGGAGGGCAACCCCATCTGCCGCCAGGCAAGCCTGAGTGGCTGTTCGGTTATTCAAAATCGTCCTGGTCTGGTGGTGCTGTGCGCGTAGACATGCGCTGTGCGCAACCTCGTCCGCTGCCAGGGCTTGCCTGCTGGACGTCGGGAGCGCCCTGCAGCTGCGCTCGGCTGCCTGCGGCTGCGATGGCCCGCTGCGGCGCATGCAGCTGGTCCATGCGAATGGCGTGCGATCGGCTCTAATAGTCCCTCCTTGCAGATCCCTTGGGTGGACGATGCAGACTTCATCCAGGCGTGGGAGGAGAGCCGCACTGGCTACCCCTGGTGCGGCTGGAGTGCAGCTCCTGAACATGCTGTGCAGCCTTGCGGCACTCCCGTCTGCAGCTCGTTCGGGTCGGCTCTTAAGCATGCATGCATGCCTACACACGTCGATCCCACTGCCCTGCCTCTGCCACCTGCAGGATCGATGCCATCATGGCGCAGCTGCGGCAGCAGGGCTGGTGCGCTTCTGCGTGCTGGGTGCTGCTGCTGGCTTTTGCTGCTGCCGGTGCTGTCCTGCTTTTGTACTGCTGCTAGCACTAGCGTTGCTACTGCAGCTTCAACGGTTGCAGTGATGCCGCTGCCTTGATTTTGCTGCCATTATTACGGCCGCCGCTGCTGCCACCGTGCTGCTGCCCTTCCGAAGGCGTGTTGTTGCTTCATGACGAATACGTTGTGTGATCGCTTACCGTGCTGCCATTTACGTTGCCCTGGCAGGATGCATCACCTGGCGCGGCACTCGGTGGCCTGCTTCCTGACTCGCGGCGACCTCTGGTGCAGGTGTGGCGATAGTGGCTGGGGCAGTGGCATGCGAACAGCGAGCTATGGGGTCAGCACACTCTGCTGCTGGGGTGGCACGCTGCAAGCTTTGGCAGGCGAGCCTTCGCTGCTGCAGTGCCTATTGGTGTAGAGCCGCCTATGCACCCGCCCTCACATGTCAGCCCTGTGACTCAGCCCTCCTGCCTGCCTTTCCTGCCTGCAGCTGGGAGGCGGGGCAAGCTGTGTTTGACAAATACTTGATCGATGCCGACTGGTGAGAGCCGTTCTGGCTGCATGCACAGAAAGGCCAGTGCCATTTGCTGCGCTTGCATGCGCAGTGAACCATGGGATGGCCGGATATTGACACTGCCTCATTCTTTTGACATTCCTTGCCACAGGAGCCTGAACGCTGCCAACTGGCAGTGGCTATCTGCCTCAGCATTCTTCTCGCAGTACTTCCGTGTGTACAGCCCCATCTCGTAAGCTCCGCACTTGCTTTTGAAGTGGATGCTGTTTGCATGGCTGGCAGCGTGTCCGGGCTGCAGCGGCAGCGGCACCTGACGAGCACCTCTCGCCGGTGCGGTGCATTATCATGCATGTGTCTTATCCTGCCCCTGCAGGTTTGGCAAGCAGTACGACAAGAACGGCGACTACATCCGGAACTTCCTGCCCGTGCTGAAGGTGCGGGCGGCCCCCTGATGCCGCTGCCAGAATGACCCTACTGAAGTCTTCGGATGTCATGACCTGTCAAGATTGTGATGCAGTGTGGAAGTGCTCCCCCAGCTGAGCCCACACATCTGCCTGACATGCTCTCAGCTCTTGGCTCACCTGCCAACCTTGCTCCGCAGAACATGCCTGCCAAGTACATTTACGAGCCATGGACGGCGCCGCTGTCGGTGCAGCAGGCGGCGGGCTGCATCATTGGCAAAGACTACCCACGGTGAGAGGACGGAGGGCAGGCAGGAGGGTGGGTGCGTTTGCAGGGCATGGGTCAGCAGGCGTGGTGGAGGCAGCACGGAGGCGGCATGTGGTTGCAAGCAGGCAAGGCTCGCCTATGAGAGTGACAAGATGAGCTCCTTCAACTGCGTCTGTGCTGAGCGGCGGCTGGCTGGCGCGCTCCAGCTGCTGCAGCGTTGCAACCATTCATCGCTCACCGTGTTGCTCGTCCTGCTGCGCACAGGCCGATTGTGGACCATGCCACCGTGCACAAGGAGAACATGGCCAAAATGAAGGCGGCCTATGATGCCGGCAAAGCAGCGGCTGCAGGCCATACAGCAGCAGCAGCAACAGCGGCGGCGGCAGCAGGAGCAGACGGTGCTTCTGGAAGCGCCAGCGGCAGCACAGCAGCAGGCGGCAAGGGCGGCGGTAAGCCGGCCAAGCGGGCGCGCAAGTCCTAAATGCTGCGTGATCTGTGTGTTGGGTCACTACTGGGCCAACTTGTATTCTCTCTCTGGCCAACTGAAATTTTGTATCGGTTCTGACGGCGTGCAGTCCTTTATCGCTCAATTTCATTCGTTGTGGCAGCATCGCTCAATGCAAAACTAGCAAAGCAAGGAGAGTGACGCCGCTGCGACGGTCAACAGGCTCACAGTCTACGCTCAAAGCAGATGCCCAGTGGCTATCAGGCCGTGCCTGGATCTGAGTTCGCACGCCGCTTGCAACATGCTCTCATCTGCTCTCGCAGCTAGAACATGCCATACATCTTGGCTGTGTCTGCCTCAAATTTGCGCCCCCGCTGCGCCTCCACCGTGGTTTTGAAGTCTGCCTTCCAGCGCCGCAGGCTGGCAGGCAGGTGGAGCAGGGTGCGGAAGAGGGTGGGCAGAAGGCGGGATGCATGCAACCAGAGGCATCAGCAAGCAAAATGAAAACATTGCCTGGCCAGCACCATGCGCTGGCTGCTGCCTCTGCCATTGGCATGCAGGGCCGCCCAAGCTTTCAATCACGCCCGAGCAACAGGCTGAGCGGCCGCCAGGGAAATGCCAACCAGCACACGCTTTCGCAGGCCTCACTTTTGGTTTGACTTCCAGGTGAAATAGAGCAGGCCGAACCCGAGGGCGATGAAGATGTAGAAGACTAGCAGCTGCAGCAGTTGGGGCATTGGGGCATTGGGTGAAGGGGCAATGCAATGCCGGGTCGGGTTGTGTATGCCTCGCAGCCAGCTGGCAGGGGCTGTCCTGCTTGGGCATTCGCAACAGCACGTCAGGGAAAGGGCACCGCAGGGCTGCCACGGGCAGGTATGGCACTGCTGCAGCAACGTTGCTATGCGCTTCAATGCTTAGGCCTGCAGGGCTGCCCCACTGCAAGCCGCCGTACCAAGGCAGCGCTAGCGCACGCACCTCCAGCAACGCGCGGCGAGTGGCGGCCCGAGCATAGTCATCGCCTGCAGGTTGTCGAGTAACAAGCAAACTCCCTGTCACGTGCGACAGCAAGCATTTGCGCCCAATGTGTGCAGAGCAGGCAGCTAGCAGCCAAGCGTGAGCTGCTGCCTGCTCGTGCGGAGCCAACCAGACCAACCCGTCATCCGCCCACCTGCAAACCAGCTCTCGAACCAGGACAGCAGGAAGGTGGCCTGCACCGGCTTGGCCGCATCGTCAGGCAGCACCATGCTCCATGCCGCCCCGCCAGGCGCGGCCGCCGGCTAGTTCGTCGCCGGCCGGCCAGCAGGCAGCAGCGGCGGCAGCAGCGGCGGCGGCGGTGGCGGCGGCGGCGGGCCGTGGGTGCAGGGGGCTGCTGTCTGAGTGCTGTAATCCAGCGAGCGGGCGACGTGGGTGTGATCGAGCGTGCTGTGAGTCCGCAGGGAAGGCCAAGGGCTCTGGGCCGGTCCGCCAAACGCGGGAGACAGCGACTTTGGGGGATTTGGGCGTCTCTCGAGAGGTTATAGTGCTTGCAAAGGCTTAAGTGCGCTTGGTCAGGGCCTGGGAGGGCATAAATCGCAAGTGGCACGCCAGCTCGGCGCCCCATGCGAGCGGGGAGGCAAAGGAAGCCTGCTGCGACAGTTTAGCAGCATCTCGTACTTGTACGGCGCATCAACAGCGCTGCACTGGCCTGCAGGCGCCACGCCGCCAGCTCCCGCGCTTGCGGCTGCACAGTCGGCGGTGCAACGCATTGCGACGCGTGCAGCATCGATCACGTATTACCGAAAACTAATCGCTGTCGGCGATGGCGACCGTGAGTGCCCGCTCCACTGTCCCCGCTCGCCTGCGCTGTCTTGGGCCCTGTGACTGCTCTCGCACAGTATGCGATATAGTCTGCACGGCTTGCAGCACTCCCGCCGCCTCCCCGCCCTGCACAGCTACTGCCGCCGCCTGCCGCCGCCTGCCCGCGCCAAACACTCTGTCCCCACCCTGCCGCTGCTTTCAGAACGGCACGCCCACCCGCTGGGCTGACGAGGTGGATGAGGAGCACCAGCAGCAGGAGCAGCAGCCGCCAGCCGCAGCTGCAGCAGCCGCCGCTGATGACTCGGACGATGATGGTGCGTGCCCCTGCTGCCTGACGTTTCTGCTGCTGTTGCCTGTTGCACTGCTATTGCTGGTTTGCTGGTGCACATGCATTCAATGCCCAGTGAGCAGAAACTTGCTGGGGTGGGTTGTGACCGGCGATCCTGAGCTTTGCCGCACGCTGCCCCGCCGTGGTGCCTTCTGCCTGCCTCCTGCAGCAAGCACTTGCATTTGTGGCTGCAGCAGACACCTCAAACTGCACATTGCCACTGTGGCTGCTCTGCAGGGCCGCCGCCGGGTTTCGAGAAGCCCAGCGCCGGGGCAGCCGCTGGCGCTGCCGCCGACGCGCTGGCAGGGTCGCTCAAGGTGGGTTGTGGGTCTGCAGCATCAGCAGGCTGGCTCATTGCCCAGGCTGTTTCAGCGAGACACGTGCCCCCGATACCATCCGCTTGCCAATAGGTGTTTGTTGCGGTTGTGCATCTTACCTTGCAAGCCACTGAACCACTCCATTGTTTGTTTGCTTGTTTCCCGCAGGTGTCCGAGGAGCCGCCAGTGGACGACCCCGACCTGTCCATCCGCGCCGAGCGGCTGATTGATGATGGGCCGGGGGAGATCAAGACGGTGGTGGCGGACAGCACCATGTACACCAGTGGTGGGCCTCGAGGCTTGGGGTTGATTTGGGTGTTGAGGATGTAGTGCTTGGCAGTGGCCGGGGGAGATGTAGGGCGTTGTGGCAAACAGCGAGATGCCCACCGGATGCGGTTGTTTAGCACCAGCTTTCTGCATTGCAGCTGCCCGGTTTGCTAACACCACAACCACCCTGCTTCCTTCTGTGCAGCCAAGACGTTTGAGGAGCTGGGGCTGAGCCAGGAGCTGCTGCAGGTGTGCGCATGTGCATGTTGGTGTTTTCCCGCGTGCGCTGGGCACACAGTTCGCGGCCTGCGGGGCAGCTTTCGGAGACTGACCCGGGGCCGCTGCAGTGGAGGCGGCTGTGCGATGTTCCTTACGGCCAATTCGTTTGGCTGCCAGTGCGGCACCTACCACCCCAGCTGGCAATGGCGGCAGTTGTGTAGCAGGCCCCCCGTGACAGCGTCTCATGCCACTGCATTTCCTGGTGGTGCAGGGGCTGTACACAGAGATGAAGTTTGAGCGGCCCTCGCGCATCCAGGTGAGACTGGAGCATCGCCTTGACTTGTGGCGAGTCACTGCCTGGTTGGTGCATACCGATGGCTCCGCACGCTTCTGCTGCTCGCCACTTGTTGGGCTGCTGCATCCTGATGTGCTGATGTGCTTATGTGCTGTGTCTCTCCCCGTCTCCCTGTGCAGGCCCAGACGCTGCCGATGATTCTGACGGCGCCGTACCGCAGCCTCATTGCACAGGTGGGTGTGGCACCATGCTGGGCTGCTGCTGCTGCCGCCGCCGCCGCTGCTGCTGCCGCCGCTGCTGCTGCCGCTGCTGCTGCTGCCGCCGCCGCCGCCGCCGCCGCCGCTGCTGCTGCCGCCGCTGCTGCTGCCGCCGCCGCTGCTGCTGCTGCTGGACATTCTGGCCTGTGGACCGCCTCGCTCATACACGCGTGCTCGCCAGTTGACCCGCAGGCGCACAACGGCAGCGGCAAGACGACATGCTTCACGCTGGGCATGCTGGGGCGGGTGGACACGCAGCTGCAGGCGCCGCAGGTGGGCATACAGCTGGCAGCTGGTTTGCACGATGGTTGCGCTGCTGCTGCTGCAGACAAGCGGTGTGCTTCACGCGCAATGCAAGCTGTTGATCTGCACTGTCAGCACCCCTCTCATCAGCCTGTTCTGTGGCTTGAATTTGCCGCAGGCGCTGTGCGTGTGCCCCACGCGCGAGCTGGTGGTGCAGAACCAAATGGTGCTGGAGCGCATGGGCAAGTTCACAGGTGCGCGGCACAGCCTGACTGCCGGCAGTCGTTGATTCTGGTTTGCAGGTTGAGATCGGGGCAAGTTGCTGGTGATGCTGTGTGAAAGCTGCCGAAGCAGGTGCTGGTGGCCCCAAACTGCAAACTGAAACTCCCAAACTCAAACTCCAATCTCCAATCGCCAATCTCCAACTCGCCCCGCTGCCGCTGCAAACTCAAACTCCAAATTTAAAATCCCTAACAAATGATGTTTTTGTCCTCTCTTGCAGGCATCACATGCACCAGCACCGCTGCAGCCGACTATGCCATGTCGCGGAGAACACGCATCCACGACCAGGTGGGGGTGGTGGGGGCGGCAACACGCTGGTTGTAAGATGGAATCAACAAACGTCGCTAATGTCTGCGTGCTTGCAATCACAAGGGACATACTGCGCCCCTCTGCCTCCCTTCCCTGCCTTGTCTGCAGGTCATCATCGGCACGCACGGCAAGCTGCGAGACTGGATGCAGGCACGCTGCCCTACTGGGCAGTGCTTTTGGGCGGCTGCTGCATGGAATTCCTGTGTTGCTGGCTGAGAGTGAGGGGCTGCGCGCAACTGCTGAAGATGCTGCCGGCATTCCAGCAGCACGTCTGTGGGCGTGCCTGTCGAACTTCCACACATTGCGTGCCTCCGGGCAGGAAGTGTCTGCTGGCAGGCTCGTTCCCTCAGTCGCTGCCCTGCATGCATCCCGACCCCTCCACTCTTCCTATACCTCTGTCTCACAGAAGCGGGTGCTGGACGTGCGCAGCATCCGCATCCTGGTGTTTGACGAGGCCGACGAAATGCTCAAGGTGTGTGTTTGGTGTCGGTGTAGCTGCTGCGTGATGCTGTAGTTCGCTTAGATGCACCGGGGGCAGCAGCACGCTGTGCATGCAGGGCATGCTGCACCGAGGCTCCCGGCTGCTGCCACACCGATAGTCGATGCAACACAAACCCGGCACCCTTCCCTTCTGCAGCAAGACGCGTTTGCGGACGACACGGTGCGCATGATCAAGCAGCTGCGGGCGGCCAACCCACAGATACAGGCAAGCTTGGTCAGCAAGAGCTGCTTCAGTCAGCAGGAGCTGCTGAATGCGTGAAGCGGAGTGCTGTGCTGCCCTGCTGTGCACTCAGCTGCCGCTGTGCTCGGCTGCCGCTGCCGTGCTGCAGGCTTAGCAGTCGCTGCCTTGCTGTTTGCTGAGCTGTTGCGGCCAGGCTGTACGCTTAGCAGTAGTTGCTGCAATGCAGCCTCGCTGCCGCTGCCGTGCCGTCCCCTAAGCCGTCTACTCCCTGCATTCCCACCCCCGCCTCTTCAACAGATCCTGCTGTTCTCCGCCACCTTCAACGAGCGCGTCAAGCGCTTTGCGCAGAAGATTGTGCCTGACGCCAACCAGGTGCGCGGTTGAGCGGCTGGCCGGCTGGGTGGGTTCTGTTGTGCGGCGCTGGTGGCACAGATGAGCAGCCTGCAGGGGAGGCGCCTCTGAGTTGCTGCCCTGCTGGCTGGCTGAGTGTGGTGGATGGAGATTGTATGAACACCCCGCGTACCCAGGTCTGATGTGCACCCCCCTCTATATCTGCCCAGGTGTTCATCCCTAAGGAGGAGCTGAGCCTGGACGTGATCAAGCAGTACCGCGTGGTGGGTACCTACCTGGTCCTGCCATGTGATAGCATGTTGGCATTCACTTGCTTGACATGATTGACAGACTATCGTAAGCAGCGGGTGTGTCTCAGGCTGCTGGCACAACTGCCAGCTTGCCATGCTGAAGCCCGCGAGAGGCGTTTGTGCAAGGCGGTCCATGTGCCCCTTCCGTGCCAGCTTCCCCCTTACCATTGGTGAGTCCCTCCACGGTTGTGCAGTGCTGCCCGCGCGGCGCCGACAAGGTCAAGGTGCTGAAGGACATGATCTTCCCGCTGGTGAGCTGATGTACATGTGCATTGCAGACTGCGGTTTTGATGCCCTTGCATTGAAGCTGGGCAGCCTGTTCAAGCCCGCACCAGCTCTCTTCGGCAGGCGCTGCAGCTGCATGTCTGGCAAACAGTGCTCAGGCAACTTAGTTTGGCTTCTCAATTCCTGACGACGTCCTTTGCCTTTGCCTTGCAGTGCGAGAAGCTGGGGCAGACCATCATTTTCGTGCGGACACGCGAGACGGCGCGCTCGCTGCATGCTGTGGTGAGAGGGGTGCAGCGCTTGTTGAGCTGCATCGCTGCTCTTTTCGGGCTGGGCGGTTGCTTGTATGCTGCTGCTCCTGCACGCTTAGATGAGTGCGGCGCGGTGCCACCCGGCGGCTCCCGGCTGTGCTGCTGCAAACTAGTTGCAGGCAGGACTCCTTGTACATGGCCTGTTTGTTGCGTTGGGCGTCCCTGCGCGCTGTACTCTCCACAGTCTGGTTGCTTGGCACTGTTGCTGCGTCTTCGTTGCTGGCCAGGGCTGCGGCAGAGGTGCGTGGATCACTCAGAACGTCTTTTCAATGTCCGCAGATGGAGAAGGAGGGGCACAAGTGCACGTCCATCGAGGGCGGCATGGACAAGCAGGCGCGCGACAAGGTGGTGAAGGAGTTCAGGTGGGTGGATAAACATTCCGGGTAGCTGGTAATTGCTAAACTTGCGCACGCATCGGCAGGCAGGCGCGAAACAAGGTGGCGAAAGAGTTCAGGTGAGCAGGCTGTGGTGCGATCCTGCATGAGGTCTGGCACGCATGCGTGCACCTGCCTGTGGTGCTGGCACCGCACGTGCGTGCTTCTCACACGGTTGCTCACTCTTCCTACGCCCTCAGGGATGGCACCACCAAGATCCTGATCTCCACAGACGTCCTGTCCCGCGGCTTTGACGTCACCCAGGCGCGCTTGGGCTGGAAGGGGTGGATGCTCCCGTCAAGTGCAGGCAACGGGTTCCTGCTGTTGGTTTCAACTGACCATGCCACACGCACCATGCCCTGCTGCCAGCCCGTCAACCCCATCTGATGGTCTATATGAGCTGCTGCAGGTCACGCTGGTCATAAACTTTGACGTGCCGGTGGAGCGCGACCTGCAGGTGAGCCTCAGCTGTTGTGGCATCGGTGCACAGCAGCATGTCGGTCGGCTGGCCAACTGCATTGGGTGCTTGCTGATGATGGCGCACTGGCCTGGCCGATGTGATGCCTTGCACAAACCGCGGGCCGGGCCCGAGGTACTGCATTCAGCTTGCCGCGGCAATCTGCTGCATTTACTGGAACCATCGCAACAACGTGCTGTGTTTGCAGACGCCGGCATTTGAGACGTACCTGCACCGCATCGGCCGCTCCGGGCGGTTTGGGCGCAAGGGTGCCGCCTTCAACCTGGTCACCGGCGATGCGGTGAGCGGTGTTATCAGGTTGCTGTTGCTGCGTGTGCTTTCTATGGCGGTACTTGTGCCTCTGGCACTGTGCGCGCTGCAGCACTGACTGTTGAGCAGTACATGCCGCTGCTGCCGATGCAATGCGGGATGTTGATACCTGTCGGTCTGCTGCCTGCCTCTGCTGCCCACAGGAGCGGCGGGTCGTGGACGAGATCCAAGCCTACTTTAAGCACGACATCCCGGGTGAGGCCCGCACAGCTGCGCTGCCACACCAAAGTGCAGTCTGGCTTGCAGCAGGTTGCCCGCCTGCCATGATGCTGCATGATATTGCAGGCATGCTATTCCAGGGAGGACTGCACATGCTGCTAACAATCAGTCAGTCTAGACATGTCTGCCCGCCCTGCCACGATGCGTGCGCCTGGCCGGTTCACGCAATGTGAGGCTGGTACTGCCTTCCTCCTTCTTCCAACAGAGGTGCCGTACGACGATGAGGACCAGTTTGTGTCGGTGCTGAAGAAGGCAGGCCTGACCGGCGATGATGCCTGAGCGGCAGGGTTAGCAGTTGCGGGCCGTCAAGTGTGCCGGGCGACGATGCATGAGCAGCTGGATAGGCGGCAGCTGGACGGGCAGTTGCAGCCCTGACTGGCCACGATGGTTGAGCGGCACCTGAGCGGCAGCCTTTTGCCACTTGGCAATAGAGGACAGCGCTGCGCCTGGCAGCCACAGCAGCTGCGCTAGGCTAGGCGCCTCTTGTGAAGGCAGCTTGGCAGCCCGGATGTGTGCTTCTAAAGCGGCCCTTGCTGCTGCTGCTGCTGTGCAATCATCGAAAGTGTAACAGGTTGCATTGGTTGATGAACGCAAGTTGCAGTCATTTCAGTGCGCAGGACAACATGAAGCTTGGCGGCTGGTGCAATAGTCTATGTGTGCAGCAGCCGCTGGCAGCTCAGGATTGCACCCCAGGCTCAGTATGCCAATTGCCTCCAAGCTGCCCGTCTGGAATGCCTGCCTGCTGCTGCCGCTGCCACCCCAGCACCACGCTGCACCTCAATCTGTGTGTCGGTGTCACAGGTCAGGCAGGAAGCGAGGGCACTGGGAGGAAAAAAAGTAATTGGTGCGGCGAACACTAGACTAGGCGCATCACCACTGGATGTCCGCAAACTCCGGCATGACAGCATGCCGCAGGGCGTCGCAGTCCTGTTCAATAGATACAGACAAATGCGGCGCTGCCTGCCTCAAGGCTGCCACGGCAGCCTGATCAGCAGCTATACTACTGTCCATCTGCAGGCGGCGCAAGGGTGAGTGGCACCTGGCAAAATCCAGGACTTGCACAGCAGCGGCCTGCGTGTCCGGGGCTTCTAAGCATTGAACCATCTGCCCGCTCAGCCCCAACTGCTCCAGCTGCCGCGCCGCCTGAAGCTCTGCCAGGCTGGCGGCTGCGATCGCAATGGGCAGCAGCATTTGGCGCACGCTGGCCAGCCAGGGACCCTCAGGCAGCGCTGCATCAATGCGCTCGGCATCTTCATCGCCAATGCTGATGACTGCAAAGCGCTGCAGCTGTTCCAGTTGAGTCACGGCTTCCGGAAGCCTGCCAAGCGTCCAGTCGTGGTGGTAGAAGCACAGGGCTGTAAGCTGGGGCAGCGCCTCCAGCATTGGCTCCGCCTCACCCTCGCCCTCAAGAGAGCCTAGGTCAATGTATAGCGACAGGAGGTTGGTAAGCGGGCGGACGACCTCCGCTGGCGGCAGGCTGCAGCAGGGCAGGGCGGGATCAACAGTTGGCGCCGCAGGCGGAAGTGGCGGCACATCCATCCCACCACCACCCCATCACGGCAAGCACCTGCTCTGCAGCTCATCCGCCACCAGCAGTCAGTACTCACTGGTTGCATTCAGAATAATACAGTGCTGTGAGGCCGGTTAAGCTGCTCAGTGGGCCATAGCCATCTTCCGGGCAGTCGCAGGACAGCTGCAGGTGCTCCAGCCGTGTGAGCAATGCCACCTGCAGTGGCCAGAGAGGATGGGCTGTGCGCGATGGTTATTCGGCGAGTGGTGTTGTTGTGAAGTTCACACACATGAATCCGCGTGGCGTTTCAGGAGCGGTGAGAGTGCCCAGCAGGGGCGGGCAGCAAGCGGGGAGATGGACTAACAGCTCAGCAGGTGCTCTGCAAACCCACCTGTGAAGGCAGCGGCCCCTCACGTTCATTCTCGAGGCACAGGGTGGTCAGCTCACGCGGCAGGACTTCGGCCAGGCCCGCAGGGATGGGCTCCTGAGCACGGCTGTGTCCGTGTATGGAGTACAAGCGCATCTCCTGCAGTCTGCTGCAAGCAGCCAGCACATGCTGCAAATCGCCGCCCCGCGGCCCTATGGCCTGCCCGCTGAAAAAGCCGCCGCCAAAGAATGCGGGACCCCAGGCGCAAAGCCGCAGCGAGCGCATGGCGGCGCCGGCACCCGACCGCTCTAGCCAGCCGCGGAAGGCGGCCAGGTGGTCGGGGAGGCACTGGCCGTTCTTGAAAATGATTTCAAAGCTGTGCACAAGCTGAGGTGCATCTGCCAGGTGTCGCCAGCGGGAGCACACCAGTGGCAGCACGCGCCGCCTGAAGCAGGGTGAGAAGAGGCGGCAGCCGGCGGTGGCACAAGGCTGCGAGTGGCGGCACCGGCGGTTCTGCGGCTTCCCATCCGGGGCGGCCGATGACCGGCAACCGGCGCGGCGCACCTCTCCAGCGTTTCCAGCTGCTCGAAGCAGGCCACCAGCAGGTCGTCGGGCAGGGCGGCGAGCGTGGGCGCGCTGGGTTCGGGCTGCAAGTCTGCCATGGCGTGGAACCGTGTGTCGGATAAACAGGAGTTCGACTGTTGCAGCCGCACTGCCGTTGCCCTGGGCCCTAGGTGCCGCCGCCCAGCACGCATGCCGTCTGCTCATGGCTGGCGGTGCTAGCCTGCCACTGTTCCCCTGCAGCGGTCACACAGCTGTTTACATTCAGCTATGAGATCGGTCCTTCAAGGACACAGGCTTTGATACATGGCTGACTGTTGCATCCGCCGCCGCTCACTCCGCCTCATCAACCGCTGCTTGCTGCTGGGCAGGCGGGGGCGCCCATCGCAGCTCCAGCCGTGCGCCACAGGGCAGCGTGGCAGCAGCTGCCACTTTGCCGCAAGCTGCAGTGCTGTCTGCATCCGAGGCGCTCCTCGTGGTGTTGCCTGCTATGGCAGGAGCCTGCGCCGCTGGCCCTCCGGAATCGACAACCTGCATTACAGGAGCCCAGATTGCACGCAGGCATTCGATTGCGCAATCCTCACCGACAAGAGGGCATACGCATGCAATGCCAACCCAGACAGCCAGAGCAGCAAAGCCAGCCATCCAGCAGAAGCAGCAAGCCCAAGCTCATAACCTCCCTCCCCACTTGCCTGCAAGCGCACGCCCAGCCCCAGGGACTGCAAGAAAGAGGACAGCAGGCTCGACACCGCCGCCACATCTGCATCCGCCAACACTGCTTGCTGCGATGCGCTGCTGCCGGCTGCCGCCGCTGCAGCCTCAGCAACAGGCGCAGGTTGCAGCCCTGCCGCTGGCTGGGCAGCAATGGCGAGCCCGTCTGCCACCAGCGGCTGCACAGTTGCAGGCAGCTCGGTCAGCTGTGATGCAGCCAGCTCTGCCGCCCCTGCCGTTTGCAAAAGGGCCTGCTGCCCGCCGCCCAGGCTTTCCGCCTTGCCTGCGCATGCTGGCAGAGCACTAGCTTGCTTTGAGGGTTGGTTGCCTGCCGCCGCTGCAATCGCGCCCGCCTGCACTGCCTGCTGCTGCTGCTGCTCGTTGGCCTGCTGCCCACTGCTCGCATTTGCAGGTGGTGGCTGCTCTGCGCCTGCTGCTAGTGCTTGCAGTGCTGCCTGCGCTGGCGGCGCATCGGCTGCTGCCGTTGCTGCTGCCGCAACATGTGCAGCTGCTGCCTCCACAGCAACATCTGCATCAGCAGCCGCCAGCTCAAAGCTGCTTTCAGGCGCAGGGCTGCCATGCGCATGCGCTGCAGGTGGCACAGGAACCACTTCATGTGGCTGCTTGCGAGCAGGCGACGCAGCAGCGCTGCTGCGCCCGCTGCCGCCACTGCTGCTGCCTGCCCTGCTGCTGCCGCCTGCTGCGCTGCCATGGCCACTGGCGACTGCTGCGGGGGACGCTACTCTCGCGCCTGCGGGCCGTGGCGGCTTCTTGCCGCTGGGGTTGGGCTGCGGCGGCTGGCGGCGCACGTGCGATGCCCCTCTGAACTCAGCCAGGCTGGTCAGCAGTGACACCGGCCGGTGCGTCAGGTGGGCACGCAGTGCAAGCGGAGCGCCGCCCGGCGCCCCGCTGCCGACTGCTGCTGCTAGCGAGGCTGCGCCAGCTGTGCTGCTGGGCAGCCCTTCGCTGGGGCCGTGGGCTGCTTGCAGGAGAGCGCCGCCGGCTGGTCCAGCTGGCAGCAGACCTGCTGCGCCTGCTGCGCCCAGCGACGCACCCACATCGCCGGGGCGAGGCGGCGGCACGAGGAAGCGGCTGCAGCTGGGGGGCAGGGCGGTGGCCGGCGGGCCGCCTCCCATCCAAGCTGAGCTTGCCAGCAGCAGCTGCTGCTGAAGCTCCGCTTCCAACGCTGCACGTGCCTCTGCCTCGCTCTGCCCCGCTGCCTGCACCGCACGGCCGGCCGCCGTTCCACCACCGCCGCCGCTGCCACTACCTGCTGCCAGCTGCTGCAGCGCCGAGCTGGTGTGCTGGTCTAGCTGCTGCAGCAAGTCGGCCCACGTGGTGGCAGTTGGATTGTCGCCCTCCTGCTGCCCCTTCAGCCGTGCTGGCGGCAGCTGCACCTTCCGTCTGGGCCGCGGCGGCAGCACTGGTGCGGCCGACCCAGGCTTAGGCTGCTGCTGCTGCTGCTGCTGCTGCTGCTGCTGCTGCTGCTGCTGCTGCTGCTGCTCACTTTGCGATCCTGCTGTTGGCTGCAAGCCGTCTTGCTCGGCAGGTAGGCTGGCAGCTACTGCGGCAGCTTGAGCCGCCACTGCTGAGTTCTCTGCCTGCTGCTCCAGCACATCTGCTGCTCCTGCTGGCGCACCGGCCGTTACAAGCTGCTGCTCAGAAGCTGGCTGTACCTGCGCAGCCGCCACAGCAGCTGCTACGCCAATGGCAGCCGCTGGCTGCTGCTGCTGCTGAGCTACTGCAGGGTGCCCTGTAATTGGCTGCACCTGGTCCGCTGGCTGCTCCTCAACTGGCTGCTGCTCAGGCCGCCCCGGCTGCTGCGCCTGCTGTGCCTCCTGGGCAGCCTCATCTGCCCCCTCGCTTTGCTGCTGCTGCTGTGCCTGCTGAGCATGCTGAGACTGCGCTGGCTGCTGGGACTGCTGCGGCTGGGCCGCCTGCTTGCTCTTCTTCTTCTTTCCCTTGCCGCCCTTGCTACTGCTGCTCCCGCTACCTGCTGCTGCTGCGCCGACTCCATTGGACTCGATGAAATCCAGCAGCTCATCGAGTGACCGCTCGTCCTGCTGTGCCTGCTGCGCTGTGTCTGCTGCGCCAGCCGGCCCCTCTAGCGCCGCAGGCTGCCCCGTGGCGCCGCTGCCTTTGACAGCTGCCTCCAGGGCCGCCCGCCGCTCCTGAAGCTCTTTGCGCCGCTTGGCATACAGCCGGTTGAGCATGCGCACACGGGGGTCGGCGGTGCCTGCGGACCGAGTGGGATGGGGGTTGGTGATGGTAGGGATATGGAGATGGCAGGGAAAGGTGATGCGGATGCGGGGGTGGCTGACTGATATTGAACGCAGGTCGCAATGGCGCAAAACCAAAATCGCAAGACCACGCCGCAAAACCAAAGTCAAAGCCAAAGCAGCAAAACCAAAGGCGCCAAACCAAAGCCGCAAAACCAAAGTCATGAAACCAAAGTCGCAAAACCCAAGCCAGAGACGACAGGCAGAACACCACCCAAATAGTCATAAGATGCCAAGCGCTGCACTCACTGCCTAGCGGCGCCGTGGTCGGCTCCAGCTAAACATGTCAAACATGCCCAAACAGCATGCATCAGTGCCACACAAGAATTCAGGTGACTCACTGCCTAGCGGCGCGGCAATCGGCTCCAGCTTCTCCTCCTCAGTCAGGTCGTCCGGCAGGCGGAAGGCCGCCCGAATCTCCTCAGCCGACTTGCCCTCAATCAGCCGCGCAATGGCGCGGGAAGCTGCAGGGGGCGGTCGGGAGAGGGGAGTGGTGGATGGTACGTGTGTTTGCACCCAATGCGCCACAATCGGTCCCACGCAAGCCACTGGCAAGCCCACAATTACACCACAAGGACGCAACAACACAGATTGCAGCTGCATTGACAGCAAGTGCGCAGAGTATGCTTACCCAAGTCCACCAGGGCGCGCATCTCCAGCGCATCAGCCGCCGAGGTGAGGTCGCAGAGGGCCGAGGAGTCGCGGCGCATGAAGCGGTCGTCGAATGCGCGCCGCTCCTGTGAGAGGCGGTTGATTGGTTGCAATGCAGCCGTGTCAGCAGGCAACAGCGTCTTGCATGCCGCTTGTTAGCAAGCTCGCAAACATGACAGGCAGCAGGGACGGGTGCAACAGTCAGCAAGCACAGCTCAGGACACCTTGTCCGACCGACTGGGTGAGGCAAGCTATCAAGCAGGCTTGCCGACAGATGTAGCAGGGAGACGACTGCAACACACCTTGTCCGACCGGCCGGGAGCCGAGTGGAAGGCGCAGTACTCGGTGACCATGTCCCAAGCCGTGGGGCTGACCTGCAGGTGGTTTAAGAATGTATAAGAGCGCGAATAAACCAGATGCAGTAGAACAGGAGAGCATCCATGTGAGTGCAGCAAAGCCTGCATGGGATGCATGCACCATGCAACGGCACACTGCCCCCTGCACAGCCAGCCGGCCAGACTTGACTCGCCTGCTTGGGCAGCCGCACAGGCGGGTTGCCGGGCAGGCCGCAGCCGCTCTGCAGCACCTCGCGCTGCACATGGAACGCCAAATTGTCACGCAGCTAAGTATCCAAGTGTGCTGGCCAGGAGTGCAAACCAACCGGGGTACAAAGGCGTGCCAAACAGGCCTTGCAAGATGCCCACAACAAGCAGCCAGTCAACCCGCGCTCGAACCGGCCTATGCAGGCTGGCAAGCAAGCTCCGGCGACCAGTGGCACAGACACAAACCTGGATCAGCGGCGACATGAAGGCAACCTCCTTGCTGACCGCCAGCCCCCCATCTCCTGCTGCAGCGCCCTCAGCTTCATCTCCATTGACTGCACCGCTGCTCAGCTGTGCGTCAGCTGCCGCGATTGCAATGCTATTGGCTGCAACCACCGCTCCGGTGGCTGCCTCGGCAGCGCCCGGCTGCACGCCGTCAGCTTGCGCCTGGCCAGCAGCCTGCTGCGCATCGCCCGGGCCCTGCAGCAGCAGCAGCCTGTTGCTGCGCTGTGCCTGCTGCGCCTCATCTGCAACGTCCTCCTCATCCTCAGCATCACAAGCCAACTGGACCTGGATTGAATCCACTTGCTCTGCCGCCCGCTGGTGCTGCTCCCACAGCCGCTGCAGCTGCGCACTCATCTGCGGCAGCAGGGCGCTGTCACGCAGCGCTGGCACCTGCATGGCAGCCAGGTACTGAGTGCTGAGAAGCGCTGGACGACCAGAGCGGCAGAAGGACAAGGCAAGGGCGGAGCCAGGTAGTGGCAGTGGCAGCGGCTGCAAAACGAGCCAGGCGACAGCGGCTGTGAGCGGCACAGGGTGGCCAGCCGGCAGCTTGCAGTGGGCTGACCTTCTTCGACACCATGTCCGCCCCTGTGCCTGTGCGCCCAAGGTGAGTTCAACAGGCACTGGCACAGCTGCCTGCACGCGCAGTCGCGAGAGAGGCAGCGGGGTGGTCAGCCGGCGGCTGGCGGCAGCAGCGGCGGCAACAGCAGAGGGCTGGCGGCAACAGCTGCGGCGGTGTTCATACAACAAAGAACCAATGCTGAGCACTTGCAAGCGACAGGAAGGCCGCCAGCGGTCGCTCGCTCGGGCGCGGGTGCGACCGTCGGAGCTGCTCGCTTCCCGGCTCACCCATTGCTCTCCAGCAGCTGTGAAACCTCGCAGAGCAGCGGCGTGGAGACCTCGCTCGCCTGGCGGCCGCCACCTCCTCCTGTGCGTCTGCTGAACTCCAGTTCCAACCCAAACGCGTTTCAAGCGGGCACTGACGATGTGGAGAAACAGCTGCGCAGGTTGGGAGGCACCAACAGGACGGCCAGCGCCGCCACCGCCGCTCACTCACGCTGCAGCGCGCTGCGCCGCCCACATGCACGGTCCCAGCCCGCTGTGTGCCCCCTTCAGTCCTGCTTCCCTGATTGACGGTCTGTAAACTACAGGGGGAGAGAAGACGTGCGATAATGCCGCGACGACTGGGGTACAAGGGTGGAGTGGGTCTCAAGGGGATGGGTCAAGAGGGGGCCTGCCACCTGCTGGGCGGAGCGGGCACACAGCAAGGCGGGATCGACTGGAGGACAGGGGGGCAACCAACCATCGACACGGCTGAGGGAAAAACTGGGGGAGGGCGGGGGCGTTGGAGGCGGGTTCATGTGTACTTGTCAGGCCGTGCCTGCAGCATGCAGAGCAGGCGTGGCTGCCCAAAAAACGGCTCCCACTTGAGCGCACAAAAACTTTGTATGGCGGTCACCGGGGGCCACCGCTGGGGAGGGCGGGTGGCTGGCGGGAAGAAGCGGGGTGGTGGGGTGGAAAATCGGTGGCGCTGCGGGAAAGAGGGGCCGCTAGGGCCGCGCCACAACGAAACGGGTGGTGAGACTGGGACAGACGAGGACGAAAGTCAAAAGACTGGCAAGTACGGAGTAGTAGGCGCCCGTGGGAAATCCGCGGAGCGCTAAATGAAAGGCGGGCGAGGGTGCCCAAGTGAACCAGACGGAACGAAATGACCAGAGGGAACCGTGATCGGGGTGTGTGGAGGGTACAGGCGGGGCAGTAGTAGCAAAACTGCCGCGTGCTGCGGATTCGTGTGCAGAGCAGGCGGGGCGGGGCGGCCCCGACGTGCATTGGACTCGATCAGATAGTGCACTGAATTAGATAGATGCGATGCGATGCATGGTGGGGCGGGGTGCGGGCAGTCTGATCGGATCGGATAGCATAATTTCAGGCGGCGTTCAAACCCGGAGTCTATTCAAAGCTTATGGGGTGGAGTGCATTTGCAGGGTTGCAACTGGATTGCAAGGGTGTCAGGGGCTGGGGGCAGGAGGGCAGGAGCCTGCTGACCAGCACACGGAAGGCTCACTAGGCTGGTCAGCCAGCAGAAAAGGGGCTCACTGCTCGTCAGCCAGAGCCCGCAGCTTGCCCTTGCTCTTGCGCCGCCGGCTGTAGGACTTGGCACCTGCAGGGGTGGGGGGTGGGAGGGTGCGATGAATGCACGTTAGAGGGGTGCCGGGGACAGGGCATGGCTGCCTGTGGCAAAGAGCCCATGACTGCTGGGCTTGAGCGCTTCCCCACTGGCTGCCTGTGTCACCCCATCCGCAGAGGCAGGCCCCGCCCCCAGCCCAGCCCAGCCCAGCGCACAAAGCAGCAGTCAAGCTCACCCCCGAGCGCGGCGGTTGCACCCAGCGGCGTGCCGACAGACGCGCCCTCGGCGCCGCCCTCGCCGTCGCTCTCCGCCTCGGAGTCTGAGCCGTCCATGCTGGCAGTTGCGTGGCTGGATGCCGAGTGGTCCTCCCCGCTGACCAGCTTGGCAAAGGCCTGGAGCGCCTTTGGCAGGATGGGCTTGGGGGCCAGGCCAGGCAGGTCTGGCTGGGCGGCACGAGCCGCCGCCACCGCCGCCGCCGTCTCCTTGCGCGCCGCCTCGAGCGCTTGCTCCGCCTGCCGCCGAGCGTTATCGGCCGCCGTCAGCTGCTGCTCCATGGCGTGCCGCTGCTGCTCAAGCGCCACGCGCTGCTGCTCAAGCGCCAGACGCAGCTGCTTCTCGTTGCTGGCCGCCTCCTGGGCCTTGCGCAGCTTTGAGCGCAGCTCAGCCGTCTCCATGCTCTGCAGCGGGAAGTTGGCAGCGAGCAGGGGTGGTGTGAAAACCAGCAGACAGCATGCAGTGGTCAGGCAGGCGGGGGCAGCAGGCTGCAAGTCCAGCCCCAGCCACGCCACCACAAAACAAGAGCACTGCCACCAGCACGCACCAGCGCCTCAGCGGCTTCCAACCGCTCCCGAGTCGCCTCCAGCTCAGCCTCGGTCTGCTCCTGCAGGGTTGCAAGCGGAATGAGCAGTGCAAGTCAGTACGGGAGGCCTGGCTGTGCCAGCAAAAGACAGCAGTCGCATGTACATGCCGCTTGTCGGCACAAGTGGCAGCCTGCACGCCTAGCACGTACACACATATACCAGCCCTGCTTCGACCCCTGCGCACCTGGCGCCGCACGCCGGCCGCCTCCCACTCTGCCGCCGTGCGCTGTGCCTCTTGATACTGCTTCTGCAGCGCGGAGTGGCGGTCCTGCAGCTTGGCCAGCCGGCTCTCCGTGGTGACCAGCTTGCTGCGGGCGGCCGCCAGCTCGGCAACCGTCTGCGCCTGGCGCTTCAGCTTGGCGTCGTTGCCCGCGGCCTCGGTTGCTGCAGCCTGCGCCACGTCCAGCCGCTGCTGCAGGTCGGCCACCTGCCGGGGAGGGGGTGGAGAGACCAAGGCATGAGGCAACCGACCGAGAGCAGGCAGGCAGCAAGCAGGTTGCAGGCTGGAAGCAAGCATGGCAGGGCTCAGCGGGCCTTGGCTTGGAGAAGTTGTGCAGCAGCAGCCCGCCTGTTATCTGTTGTGGCCCTCACCTGCGCCTCGCGCTCTGCCACTGCTGCGTGCGCCACAGCCGCCTGCTGCTCCAGCACGCAGTAGCGCTCCTGCAGGCAGTGAGTGGGAGGCATGCGGTGGATGAAGGTTAGAAGCAGGCAGCACAAGATGGCATAAGCAGGGTCGCTGGTAGCAAGGCAGTGCCAGATGTAAGCAGCGCAAGATGATCCAGCTTCGTTGCTGGCATAACTCAGAGATACACCCAGGCAAACCAACACACCTGCAGGTGCGACAGCTTGTCCTGCGCCGCCGCCAGCTCAGCCGCCTCCAGCTCAGCGGCCGCCAGCAGCTCATCGTGCGCAGCGGCCAGCAGCTGCTCAAGCTCCATCTCTCCGGCGTGCAGCGAGGTCACTGCAGCAGGCAGGGGTGGGGATCAGGGCAGGTCAACGGCAGGGCCGTCGCAACCAACTACGAGCAGGCAGGGACAGGGTGAGTTGACTTGCCAACATCACGACAGCCTGAAGCGGCATCAACCAGCATGAAGCCCGCGGCAGCTGCACTCACGTGTTGCCTGGTCCAAGGACTGCAGCACAGCGGGCACCGAGGGGGCGGCCGCAGCGGCGGCGCGCTCCTGCCGCTCCTGGAACACCTTGTTCTTGATGGAGTGCACGTCCGCAAACAGCGACTTGACTGCAGTGGGTTGAAGACGGAGACCGAAGAGAAGGGATGGGCTAGTCAGCCGGTCGTGTTGGGAGTGCATGCTGGTGCATGCTGCCTTCCGTGTTATGCCGCCCTGCTGCAACCAAGCAGCACCCGCCGGTGGCATTGGTGGAGCGCAGCTCGTCCTGCAGGTGCACCAACTACTGCCATAGCAATGAACTGCACCAGTTATAAAAAAGGAACACCCACCAGTGGCGTTGGTGGAGCGCAGCTCGTCCTGCAGGTGCTCCACCTCCAGGTAGCTGCTGGCCAGCTCCTCCTGGGCGGCAGCCAGCTCGTTCTGCACAAGAGAGGAAGGAAACAGAGCGCGGGGGTATCAGATCTGCCAGGAGGGGCAGGACGCCAGGGCGCTGTGGAGGGGGAGCAAGCACTCGTGTCCACGCCGCACCCCCCAGGAGCGAGAGGCAACCAATGCAACTCCCTTCCCACATGGCCGACAGCAGTGGAATGCAAACACCATCCCCATTTTGCAGTGCGCACCTGCAAAGCCTCGCGCTGATCCCGCTCTGCGGTCAGCTGCGCCAGCAGCTCCTGGTAGCGAGCCTGCGCCTCCACGCGCTCGGCACGCGCCGCCGACGACACCTCGTCCGCCTGCCGCTGCAGCAGGGCGCGCTGCACCTGCTCGTCCTGCAGCTGCTGCTTCAGCTGCTGGTAGCGCGTGTTGGCGTCTGCCAGCTCCACCGCTGCATCGTCGATGTGGCGCTGCAAGCAGGAGGGTGGGGTTGGGAGGCAAGGTGGCTCTTTGGCACCGTTGTTGCTGCATGCAACGTGTGTGGGGAGGGACCTGTGTGGCAGCATGCAGGCGGCATTTCAGGGTGGCAGCAGCTCCACGAGTATGGGCACCCCACACTTTCTGTCCCACCTGCCGCATGCCGCTGGAGTCGCGCTCCGCCTGCAGCTGGTTGTAGCGCGCGTTGGCCTCCGCCAGCTGGCTGGCCGCCATCTGGACTTGCTCCTGCAGAGAAGGGACGGCAGAGGGCAAGGCCGGCGGGCGGTGAGCTGGGGATGTACCCTGGCTGCCGCAGGGAGCTGCTGCAGTTGCAGCTGCGGCTGCACACTTGCCGCGCCAGCTGAAAAGCAGGCTTGGGGTGCAGTCATGCAACTGATGATGCCAGCACTTGCCTCCAGGGTGGCGGAGTGGTCCAGCTCAGCCTCCAGCTTCTCCAGGACCTCGCGGTACCGCTCTTTCACACCCGCCAGCTCAGAGGCCGCCTCATTCGCCCGCGCCTGCAGCAGCCGAGGCGTGGCATGATGGATGGAGGGTCATATGCACGGCAAGGCGTGCCTGCAGGTCGCACTGTGCCGCCCGAGTGTGAAATTTCAATGCACACGCAGCAGGTTTGTTCCAAATTAGCTGCAGATGTTTGCAATTGCGCACCTCCAGCATGGACGAGCGGGCGCGCTCCGCCTCCAGCTCGGCCAGGGCCCAAGAGTAGCGGGAGCGGGCCTCCGCCAGCTCAGCCGCCACGGCGTCTCGCTCAGCCTGCACACGAGCGGCAAGGGAGGTTGCTGTCCGGTTGGGCGATTGTGAGACTGCGAAGTTGCTGCAATTTGGCAGCTCAAACTTGCATGAGACAATGCGGCGGCAGCAGCAACATAGCAACACCAGGTCCTCAGCAGCACAGCAACCCCAGGCCCTGCCACTGCGCACCTGCAGTGCGTCGGCACGAGCCCGCTCCGCCTGCAGCTGCTCCAGCGCGGTGCGGTAACGGCTGTTGGCCTCCGCCAGCTGCTGCGCCGCCTCCGTGGCTTGCGCCTGCGGGGAGGGCGAGGAAGGGCAGATAGAAGAGTGAGCTGTGGACCCAGAACGTATACTGCACAACCCCATGGCCGCCTGCTGCAGGGATGGTGCCAGAATCACTTGCACCAGCCTTGCCAGCGGTTGCACAGGTGCCTCTGCAACCCCTCTGCAACGCCGCATGCGCACCTTGAGGGCAGCGGTCTGCGAGCGCTCGGCCGCCAGCTGGTCCAGCACCTCATTGATGCGGGCCTTGGCCTCCGCCAGCTGTGCCGCCGCCGCGCCGCGCTCGCGCTGCACAGGAGCAGGATGGGGCGGAGGCAGTGCGTGGGTGTTGGTGGGCGTGCGGCTAGGCCTGGGTGTGAAGCGCAGGAGATGCACGCAGCCGCAGGCAGGCAACTCAGCACCTCGGTCACATGCGGGCTTGCCACCCAACCAGAAAGAATGTGCAGCACCCACCTCCAGCTCCTCGGTGGTGCACGCCTCGGCACACCAGACCGGCTTGTGGAACGATGCAGAACAGCGTGGAACCCCACCGATAAGCCTATAGCGTGCAGCACCCACCTCCAGCTCCTCGGTGGTGCGCCCCTCCGCCACCAATCGGTCGGACACCAGCTGGTAGCGCGACTTGGCGTCGTCCAGCAGCCGGCGCGCCTCCTCCGCCTGGCGCTGCAGCACACAAGAAGACCACGGGAATAGCATGGGTTGCGTGTAGTGCAGGGCAGCTGAGTGGAGTGCAGGGCGGCAGCCGGCGCCTCCTCCGCCTGGCGCTGCAGTAGGGCAGGTCAGGCAGGCAATGCAATCGGGTGCACAGCGCAGGGCTGCAAGGCCTGCTCTGCCTGCAGCTTGCCAGGTTACGGCTGCGTAGCAGGCTGCTGAATTGCTGCTAAATCAGCACTGCAAGACACGGAAAGAAAGAAGCGCACCTCCAGGCCCGAACTGTTGGCCCGCTCCGCCTGCAGCTCCGCAAGCAGTGCCTGCACGCGGGCATTGGCATCTGCCCGCTCCCGTGCCGCCTCGTCCTTCTCGCGCTGCAGAGCAGCGATGCAGAGCAGGGATGAATTTGTAGCGTGAGGCACCGCTGCGCACAGCGAGGTCACTTGCAACAAGCTTCTGTCTGAATGCAGGAGCACGGCCAGTCACCCAAGTCACAAAACGGTCTGACCAGCCTAGACGCAGGTGCTTACCTCCAGCAGCGCCGCCCACTTCCTCTCATTGACCAGCCCACCCCAGCTGTGCAAGGCGAACCTCAACCCAAGCGGTGCAGGCTGTGCACAAACTGCTTTGCAGCCCACCTCCAGCAGCGCCGCCCGCTTCTTCTCCTCATCCAGCCGGTCCGTCAGCTCCGCGTAGCGAATGTTGGCGGTGGCCAGCATGGACTTGGCCTCAGAAGCGTCGCGCTGCACAGCAGTCAGGGGGCAAAGCCAGAGTCAGAGCTCCAGCCAGAATCACCAAACAGCGGTGCTGATGCAAGCTAAATCTAGAGTTCTTCAGTCAAACACCAACTGGGAGCCCAAACCGCTGTCGCACCTCCAGCGCCCCCGCCTTGCTGCGCTCGCTGTGCAGCACCACCAGCGCCTCCTGATACCGGTTGTTGGCCGCCGCCAGCTGCACCGCCGCCTCGTCCATTTGCTTCTGCGGTTGGGGCAGAAAGGCGGGGCAGAGGGTGGTTGAGAAGTTGGCTGTGCGCAGCGATAGGCGAGGCGATCAGTAAACACACGGTCACCCCTCAGCCAAGCGGCGCTTCTGGCGGCACCAGGCGCTGGTTAAAACTCCAGCAAGCACGTCCAAAGCGCACCTCGAGCGCGGCGCGCGCGTCCCGCTCCGACTGCAGCTGCTCCATCAGCTCGCTGTAGCGCACGTTGGCCTCCTGCCGAATCGCCACCGCCTCCTCTGCGTGCCGCTGCAGGGATGAAGCAAACGGGGATGGCAGCAGGTCAGACCCATGGCAGCATGTGCGCTGCTGTGCCCTCGGCAGGCCGGATGCCACGCCATGCCTGTGCTCCCTGCCCCATTTGCCAAATGCACCACTCACTCCCAGCCACCCAAAATAGTTTCCCAGCCTACCTGAGCCGCTGTCATCATGTCGGCCATCCGCGCCTGCTTCGCCTCCAGCTCAATCAGCACCAGCCGCTTCTCGCTCTCCACCGCCGCCCGCGCCTCGCGCTCGCTGGCCACCAGCCGGTTGAGCTGCAAGGCAAAGCAGCCAAAAGGGGAGCAGAAAGTTCAGTTGCATAACAAATATCTGACCGGGGGCTGATGTGCCATGCAGCTGCGCCCGCATGCGTGCACACAGCTATATGTGCCAGCAGCATCAGAGCCGGCTGTGCGCACCTCTGCCAGCTTGTACTGCAGCTCCTGCGTCTCTGCTGAGATGGCCCGCTCAGCCGCAAGCGCCTTGGCCGCCGCCGCTGCCTCCTGCAGCAGGCAACCACATGAACAGCCAGGGAACGGGGCAGTTGCTGAGAGGTGCACAGCTATGACCGAGCAGCAGCAACAGAGCACAACATGAGGCGTCCAGCGAAGCGTTCCCCACACAAATGTGCAGCAAGCCTCGCTGCAAAAAAGCTGCAACTGCTCTTTCCCTGGAAGCCCGCACCTCGCGCATGGCGTCCGCCAGCCGCTGCTTGGCATCCAGCACAATCTGAACCAAGGCACGATCCTTCTCAGCCGCCTTTTTGGCCTCCCGCTCCGCCGCCAGGCTGCGGTTGACCTGCAGCAGGGACAGTACACAGCATGCGCAGCGTGCCTCAGCATGCGGTGCAACACAGTGCAGCACAGTGCGGCGCAGAAGCAGTAGTGAATGTGCCAAGGCTGCCGGCCGGCATTGGCAAGCGCAGTTGCGAGCAGCGGTTGGCACGCGGCAACCAACTGTGCAGGCTTGCCTCATCAAGCATGGCCTGCAGCTCCCGAGCCTCCGCCCGAGCCTTCTCTGCCTCCCAAGAGCCGCCGAATTGCTCCTGCAGCAGTGGCAGTGAGGATGCCAATGTGGGGCTCTGGTGCGGCATGCATGTGCGGCGGGGGCAGGGGGCGATGCCCGGCACGAGGCGGAAACCCAATGCGGGGTGGGCCGTAAGAGGCGCTAGAGGGCGGCAATATGCTGTCTGAGGGCTGCCCAACGGGCCCCGGCTGCATGCGCCGTGTTCCGGCCACCCAGCCGCGGCTGCCCCTGGGACGCATGGGTAGTAGCTGCCGCGAGCGGGCGTGGTAGGGCTTGCGCCGCTCCCACCCGCCTCCCGCCACCTGCCGCCGTGCAGGCCGGCCCCTGGCTGCCCAGACTGGCAATTATGACCGCCCAGAAGCTGAATTGGGCGGCGGCGGGGTGTGGGGAGGCAGGAGCAGCCGCGCGAGCGCCCTGGCGTACCCGCTACGCCGACTCTCCCACGCTCACCAGCAGTGGCGCCTGCATCGTCAGAATGTTGCTGGCGAACCCATTGTGGGATTCGCGGTGCGCCAGGACGCGCAGCGGCCGAGAGCGGCCGGTGGGGCGCCGGCTGGCGCTCGGCGCCCTCAACGGGTGGGCGACCGCGCCCAGAGCCGGCATCGTGATGGTGGACACGCCGCTACTGCTTGCAGCCGCGGGATCGCGCCGCCCGAGGTGGGTGATGCCCGCCGAGCACGCCCAGCGGGGAGGGTAGTGGTGCCCAGCCGCCGGCCGATATGGTTGCCATCAGGCTGCCTTCTGCATGGCAGAGTGCACCAGTCAATCCTTGGGTGGGTCCGGAATGCTAGAATGGGTCAATGGCAGGCCTGCCGGCCCTCCGTCGCCCGCCGAGCGGCCAGATGCGGCCGCCGATACCCACCGGACGCATATGGGGCGGTGAATCTTCCGCCTGGCTCCCCACCCACTTGCTGCCGCGTGTGTTGCTGCATTTGGCTTTGATTATCGGTCGTGTTTACTGCTTGAAGTACAACATGTGCAGCCCTGCCACCTGCCAGGGGCCAGGCAGATGCTGCGCTCCGCCCCGGCCCTCCCTGGGAGCCCAACAGTCAACTGCGGTTGGGCACCACATTGGCTGTCGAGCCGTGACTGTGCAGCCTGCGTTCAAACGATGTGGACGCAGCCCTCCAGAAAGAATCATATTATGGTGGCATCAGGCTCATTACACGGCGCATGCCGCTCAGCGCGCACACGGTTGTACAAAATGAAATGGAAGCTGAACGGCAGAAGCTTGCACAAAATGGGGAAACGGACAGCTGAAAACTGGGACGAAATGCTGGAATGAAAGGGATGAAACTCAGGCAAGGGGATTGCAGAGAGCGTTCACAGGCAACGGCTCCACACTAATGGGTCTTCAACATCAAAGGATGGGTGCTCATGCAACCCGGCTGTTCATCAGGTTGCATCAAGACCTGGTTTGATGCGGCCAGGTGCCGCGGGGCCTATCGCACGCCAGCTGGGCGGCACAGCTGGCGCGGTTTGCATGCTAGTGGCCGGGCGGCGCCTCAGTAGGTGTCGCGCAGCTCATCGGCTGACAGGCCAGGGCCGGAGGCGCGTTTGGCAGCGGCGGCACCGTGGTACTTGAGCTGGCCAGCATGGTACACGCGCTCGGCTGCAGCCAAAGGAGAGAAGCAAGGGGGCTCTGTCAGCAGTGGGCATACACTGGACACGGTCGTGCAACCGCCCCATCCCACCGCAATCACCTGCCCCAACACTTGGTCTGCCGCACCGCAGCCAGCATTCACAACCTCGGCGCGCAGCTTGCAAACTGCCAAGCCACACAGCGCCCACCTGTGGTGCCGTGCCCCGGCAGGAACATGACGGCAACTGCCACGTTGTCGCCGCCGCCGCGGGCCAGAGCGTCCACAGCCAGGCGCTGCGCACACATGGCGGGGTGCTTGACCGTGTCCTGCACCAGTGCCACCGCCTCCTCATTGCTGCAAGTTGAGAGGTCACGGAACGGGCGGGCGGGTGAGGATGAGCAGCGATGGCACGCAGGCCCGGAGCATCACATGACAGCGCAGCCCGCAAGCAGCACAGCGACGGCCGCATGACCACAGCTGCTGCCGGCACAGCCAATAGCTCAATAGCAGCACAGACATGCGCAACACTACAGCAGCTCCCACTCACCTGACACGGTCCCACAGACCATCTGTGGCAACAATCACAAACGCATCGCCCGGCTGCAGCGCCAGCTCAGCGGTCTCCGCCTCAGCGCTCACGCCCTGGATCTTCAGGTCGGCATCGCCGATCGACCTGCAGCAGGCAAGGGAGTGCAGCATGGTGAGAGGCAGGCATGCAGGCAAGCTAAGCTCAGTGCAGGGCTGAGGCTGGTGTGTAGCCGGATAGGAGACTGCCGTGCCCGCAACAACTGCAGGCAACCAGAGCGCCCCCCCATCATAAACCA